>WLWD01006035.1_pt1 | contig 242543 bp, 185 predicted proteins | sample 6712731 | NCBI WGS metagenome assembly WLWD01 (sample SAMN12718690, study PRJNA576275) | sponge metagenome | isolation source: marine sponge | host: Mycale hentscheli | place: New Zealand: South Island, Marlborough, Capsize Point | collected 2014-11-01
CCCCCCCCCCCCCCCCCCCCCCCCCCCCTAACAAGCTGAGCACTCATGTACTGCAGTGCCAGTATAACAAACAATCTCGGAATTTTCAAATCACTGTTCCTTCAACTTCCGAGCCATATTGTGTGTATGTATTGTATGATATAGCACACAATGCATGTGCTACAGGTTTTGTTTGTGTATCAAAAGCTGACATGGCCATGGTTCCTTAGAATTTGAAAAAAAAATTATGCAAATAATAGTTCATTTAAATTTTAAAATTTAGTATTGTCAATATAAGTTGGTCTCACTAATTTACCCTCAGCGTGCATGTGCGAGAGGGTTATAGCTAGTACAGTTGCAAAATGGCCTCCTATAACATTTCGATGAATATATAGGGAGGGGGGGGGGGCTTAAGCCCCTCCCTCCTCTTTTTTTTTTTTTTTTTTTTTTTTTTTTTTTTTTCATTCTATAACATGCCGTACAGCAATGTGAAGTTGTTAATTGGAACAGTCCACCCACCCACCTCCCCTCATCATTCCTCCTCTAGTAACATGGAATATGTTCTCTAGCTATTGTTGGCAACAGCTCTGTTATATTACACTCTATATAGCTGTTGAGTCAGTCACGTAAACAGAACACCTGCGAGTCTGTCACACTAGAGTGCATGCATTGGTATGCTATCATATTCCCATTGGGTCTTTCCACTTTGTCCACTTTCCTTTGTTTACATGTGTAATACTTGACAAGAGTATATGACCTTATATGGCTGCAGCTGCCAGCCTAGCAAGGGGCACCACCTGGTGGTGGGCGATACCTAGTAAGTTGGTATCGATACTTCAGATACTTCCAGAGGAAAGTGTCCGGTATCGATACCAGAGTGGTACCACATATTACTATTAGCCCTGCCTAGACAGAATATCGACCTTTACCTACATCTCATTGTGGCCAACATTTAACACTTGGTAAAGGTGGTTAATTTAATGTGGTTAATTTAATGTGGTTAATTTAATGTGGTTAATTTAATGCGGTTAATCTCTAGTGGTTCCTTCCAGAGCTGAATAATAAATGATTTCTCCCTCATTTCAAAGCGAAAAGTAGAATCACACCACAGAACATTGACATGATGCTCTTTCTAAATCAAAATAGCGAACTTTTTCATCCGTAGTAGTTGCTTTGCTTACATGTAATACTCTTCCAAATCATTTTTTTGACAATTCATCTAAATTCAAAAAAATAATTTAATTAATTTGTGTGCATGCGTGGTATCGATACCGCCGATACCAGGTTCGAAAGTACTTGGTATCGATATCGAAAACATAAATCCGGTATCGCCCACCACTACCACCTGGGAAAATCTAAACAATATTTAGACATCACTCAACCACTACACACACACACACACAGAAAAAAAAAAAAAAGTGGTGCACACACACAAACACACACAAAAAAAACAACACAAAAAACACACACACACACACAAACACCCCACACACACACACACACAAACACATACACTTAAACACATTCTACATTACCAGGCTGTGATTTGTAAGCCAAAACATAAGCAGGTACATATATTGTACCCTCATATATATATTAAGCCAGCACCCATCAACCTTATACTCACAAAAAGTGTGATTGTAGTCATTAAAAGCATATAATGAAGTTGACTAGACCTAGATTTGACAAAATGGGAAAAAAATAAAACATGCCTATTGAAAGTAACCAAATAAAAATTCTTTTCTAGGGATATCACTCTTACTAACAAAAAGGCAATCAGCTCTAGATAGACTGCTCAATCAGAAACCTCGTTGCCAACAAATAAGATTTGGTATGTCTATAGAGCTCTCACAATAAATTGTATTGTTATAGTAATATAAACACACATTTTTAAGTCTTACATGAGATGCAGCTTTCTTGATTAGTCGAGTTATGTTTCACAGCATAATGTACCTTAAGACGCAGAGGGGTTGACGATAGGTAAACAACTTGCTGAAGTCAAATGTGACCGCCTAGTAGGCAGCACAATGAAGTTGAAACGTATTCCCGTTAAATGGCACATCGAAGTGTCCTTGCAATTAAACAGCACTGAATAAATGTATTGTCACATATCTCTATTGTGATTCTACTTTTACACTGTTAGGTGGTTGATACAAATAAAGTTTGATGTTTAAGGTTGCTAGTATTCTTGGTCCAAGTAGTTTACCCAATCAACAGTTTAAATTTGCTCATTAGGTAATCACTTTTGAATTCATAGCTCTATCACATGCACTAAATATATATATATATATTATATATATTTATACCATGGTTGCTGTGGTAACACCCATGGATTAAAAGTGATATTTTCCCGGTGATTTTTCCTGGGGCTATGATATTTTCCCGGTGTGGTGTCAAGCGAATTCTTCAGTGTTTCCGGCCCAAAATTAAAATTCAATTAAAATTCAATTGAAGCACGCCAGAAAGTTTACTTTAGCAAGTTTACTTTAGCATTGTAGCTGCCAGCTGTTATCTCCAGATCTAACTCTACCTGGGCTGCTCAGCAGTAAGCAGTAAAGCAGCTAGCTGTGGTAAATTCCTGTGGTATGAGAGCACAGGAGAGTTATATGTGGTAGGGCTGGTCCCATATAGGTGGATATGAGAGAGTAGTAGTAGCAGCAACTATGGTATAAAACAGTTGTGCCATGGCAACATCGGGGTTATGGAATATCACCACCCTCAGGATAGGGAAGGTTATATTCCATAACCCCTCCCTCGTTGGCCATGGCATAACTATTACATATATATATACATTACATATATATAATTGGCACTCACTTACATTTTGCTCACTCGCCAAGTATAAATGTATGTATAAGTGCGAGTATGCATCAATGTGTATGCGTCACATAAAGTACACAATGGTATACTGAGTGGATAGCATGCCCCTTCCAATGGTTGAATTATTATGTATATCGATCAATTGGTGTGACTTGATTTAAGACAAATCATTAAAACTCCTATGTACCTGTGATTTAAGTGGAAGATATTAATACATGGAATTGTTCTTCCAGCATGAACTTCTTTGCTGAATACAAGGATATTTATGATAATCACCAAGTTAATATTGGCAATCTTCAAATTAAATTAAGGAACTCCTACAAATTACAGTCAGAGTCAGCTAGTATATATAAACACACAACTCTCCCCCCCCCCCCATCCCAATTACTACACCTATGTATGTACGTACTGTGAATACCAATTTTCACAATTCGGGACTTGACCTGCTGATGAGTTGATACGTGCGGAGAAGCATTAAGTGAGATAAATAAACATCTCGAATTGTTATTGGTGTGAAAAAAGTGGGGGGGGGGAGGGGCTGAAACTGTACTAAAATTAAAAATGTTTCTTAAAAACACCAAAAAGAATTCTGGCTTAAGATTTGTTTAATGTAAAGGGTGTTGCAAAATGGCCTCCTATAACATTTCGATGAATATACAGGGGTGGGCAGGGGCTTACGCCCCACCCCCTCTTTTTTTTGTTGTTGTTGCTATAACATGCCGTACAGCAATGTGAAGTTGTTAATTGGAACAGTCCACCCACCCACCTCCCCTCATCATTCCCCCTCTTTTAGTAACACGGAATATGTTCTCTGGCTATAGTTGGCAACAGCTCTGTTATATTACACTCTATAGCTGTTGAGTCAGTCACGTAAACAGAACACCTACGAGTCTGTCACACTAGAGTGTATGCATTGGAATGCTATCATATTATCATTGGGTCTTTCCGCTTTGTCAAATATGCCAGTAATTCAGCAGGTGTCCTTGTGGGTCCTTGGCTCCTCAGAACTTCAGGTAACTCACAGTAGGTAGGCAGCTTATAGTATCGCTGCCACCATCGCCACAGCGAACAAGAACTGACTACAAAAATGATGGTGGGTGAATTTTATACAAAGTCCAAAGTTCCACCCACAAAACAAGGATGATACAGCACAAACAACACCACATGCCCATACATTAAGCAAGGATTCCACAAACGATTAACACATATACAACATGGTTCTTCCACAACATGACCATATAAGGTAACACACAAGTTAGTCTCAAAACACATGTAAACAATCCGCACACACAAACATCTACAACATTGAATAGTTACAAAAATGAATATCTTCTATGCATGTTCTCTCTCTTTATCTTCTTCCCTCTCCTTCTCTGGTCTCTCTCTCCTTCTCCTTCTTGCATGCCCTTGGGGACCCACAGTCCTCGCCATGACTCAACTCCAACTGCAAGGAATGGGTGCTTAATAAAAAATGGGCGCTTAACAGTGAGTGTTATCCTAAAAAAACTGGGGTTGAGCGCCCATCAGCAGTAGACGGTATGCGTGGAGCGCTTGATAAGAAGTGCTAAAAATCTGGAAGAAAACAGGTGCTAACAAAGTGCAGCGCGTTATGACAACCCGCGTCTATGGTGATACAGCAGCAAATTATGTTTGTGCATTATATAGTCATTCCTTTCAAGAGATTCTCACTTCTTCAGGTCATTAAAAATATTTCAAATTCATGTGGTTTCTAAACAATACACTACCTTCATAATGAATGAGCAAGAAACATGTATGTTAACAGTAATGAACTCAGTATGTATGATTTGCATTACAAATGTCTTCCAATACTTCCAATCCCAACATGTAAATGGTCAAGACAGAGAGTGAAGTGTATGTTCTTATAACTACTTAAAGAAGGAAGTGGGAAACTATAGTGAACCACTACAGCAAGTCTGACTAATGAACCCTATCAGACACAACTTGAGGTGTGTTTACACTCCCATGAGTATTATGAATATACTGGATGGCCTTAAAAAAATAACACAAACACACATACACTGACATATAACTATACATACGTAATATGTCAATGTATGATTGTTATCATCACAATAAAGAGTGGCTTATCTAGTTTACAGTAAGACATATTTTAATTAGCAAGTAATGTTATACAATATTAGACATTTAGATACAAACCACACACTTGGCTTTATTGCAAGACTTGTAGAAACGTAACTAATATTAAAATACAAACAAACAAACAAAAATAAATATAGTAGCAGATTGATGCACTAGAAATAATGCACAAGTGGGAAAGAATGAGCCTAGAGGAATCTAACAATGCTAGTCTACTCCACTAATTATTATGCTGTTTATTATACTTGTACATGAAATTACCATTACCAAGAGTTTGACATGTCATTGACCCCTGAGATGGACATTAGCAAGACGTATTTTGAAGCTTTCACTGGCATCACATCAAAGCCAGTCTATGTGATGGCACCAGCTGATATACAGCTAATTGTCAACTATGCCCAAGAGACCAAGACAGACTGGTCCATTTGAGACACTGACCTACAGTGTCAGCATGGAGCGGCACAGTTTAGATGAATAAATGTATATCTGAGTTTTAAATTTAATTACCCAAGCTCATGGTAGTAATGTGATAGCTATCAGTTGAACTCCCCAACTTTCAACTGCTTCTGCCGCTGCCTAATAGATGTTAATTCCATAGTTATGTGAATGTGTGTGATCTCTCCACGGTCAACCACATAAAGATTACTTTGTATTGATAAGTTACCAAGTAGATAATACAATCCATTCATTAATAACAAATAGGTAGTACAACATAAGACACGGCTAGAGTTATCTGCAGCTCTAAGTGGCCAGAACTATAAAAAAAACAACTTCGGGTGAAGTGAAGGCTTGATAAACCTCCGCACGTACAAACCCTGATATCATACAATTGCTTTGTAATGTTCTTTCTTTAATTTTTCCTCTTTAGGTGGATCTGCTCACACATTGCTTTATCTTATACCAAATATAATGGTACCATCTAATATGCACGCTGTGCCAGTATAGGAGGAGTGTATGCGACAAGTATGGTGTGAGTGTCAGCCATTAATGGAAGAGCTAAACACTAGCGGAAAATTATGTTTGTGTGCATGTTTACATGATGAGTTGGCAGTCAGGTGTTTGAAATATTTAGCATGTTTAAGTGTTAATAACACAACAGTACTCTCACGTTTCTGACCAATCAATTTATTACACACAAAGCTGTGTAGCTGGTTATATGAAAAGACTGATTTGAAGAATTGCTGTATAGTTTGCCACAGTTGGGATTAACACTGATAAAGATGTACCTGATTCCTTAGTATGTATTCTAGTTGAATGTCACCTGAAAATGATACAAGATGTATCATATCATAAACACACATTCCACTTACATCATTGTTCACACCATGCAGATTCATTTATACAAGGGGGCTTGGTCACACATAACGACACAACCATCTCAAAGTCATGCTCGATTACACCGATTCACATGTAATGTATAGCTAAGTCAGAGCTGTCTATGAATAAATAAATGGTTTGTTCTATCTAACTACCCTTTAGGTAAAGCATAGTCAGCAACATTGACTATGGTGTGTTCATTTATGAATAATTGGGTAGCTCAGAAATTAGTCATAAGCAATGGCGACGATAGTGACCATGAATAATTCATTAGCTGAGCTGTGCTGGTAAAGCATCATCAATGACGCTGCTGGTGGAAGACTGCTTTATTGCTGAGATTATGTATAATTAAAGCAACAGTTTACTTAATAAATAATAGCATCTTCATGAACCTCGGTTACATTGTTGCTTGCTGTGCACACACACACACACACACACATCACACTGGGTAACTCCATTATAAGATTCAGTTGAACATCAAACAGTGCAATAGATGTGTACAGCGTATATGTGCAGTCTGCATGCTATATAAGTGCTCAATGCATTGTTTTGGGGGGGGGGGGATAATTTACAATGTGCTAACCACATGTGCAAGTGTTATAGAGGAACACTAGAACAGCTAGTGAAAGATAACCCTTCCTACAAAGGAAGTGGTGGGTTGACCTTGAAGATGAGGAAACGACTGGTCAGTTCAGGACGGTGTGCAATCAAAATGAGAAGCAGAGAAAATGACAAAGTGAAGGGTCTAGCACTTTTGAAGAAAGATTTGATTAATGGCCCACGACACTGCTTTGGAATTCATGCACACTGTAGTCCCGACTTCTGTCAGTCAGTCAGAAGTATGCAATTAGTACAGCAGCAACAGTTTTCAACTGAACAGAATACTGCTTCCCGTGATTTCAGCATCAATACATCTCAAGAGATCATTGATACTCATGATGGCTTGCTCAGCACCAGCGATTCTGAGGTTTGTCAACTATCTGTTGCTTCTGAGTCATGCACCAATAGGCCGTCCTCTCACAGTTCTTTCAAAGAACCACAGCTTGAATCAGTATCGTTGTCCACCATGGAGAGTGATAGTTTGAACGTTAACGAGGACCTAGAAGGTAAATATTATGTGTATGTAATGCATGTGTGTGCTTTATTTTATAACAAAGATAATTAAAACAATATTATGATGTACCTAAATTACCTGAATTAATTAGGTTTGTTGAAATTACATTAAGAATAATAATTTTCAATTAGTTCAAATTTATTTTATTCAGATATTGTTGAACCTCCTTGATTACGTATCAAAACTAAATTAAGTTTAACCACTAAATTACTTTATTACATTTTCCCCTTCATTAGTGATTGCTAGTAATCAAGAAGAGATTTGGAGGGACATAATGGCAGATGATGATCCCTCAGTTGAACAGGAAGTACGACACGGTGGAATAGAACCGGTTGAAGTGGACCCGAAACTTTTCCATGATGTTCAAGTTACACTCAGCCGGCTAGTTGGAAAGGCGCATCAGCTTCTGGGAAACTCCACCACTAACTTGGCTGAGTGCTGGATGCACACACGAACAAAATATGATGGCGGAAAAGTTATCAACAGATCACAAAGTGGCTCATGGGAAGGCAGATGCATGGGTGCAGGTCTACAGCAGAATCTGGGAAAAGATTGGGGTCCCAAAGTGTGGGAGCAGATGTCTGGAGAATCCCCCAATAATATATTTACACGTGTGATGGATGTTTCTGTGAAAAGGGTAGAAAGAGATAGGAAAAGAAAAGCAACTGAAAAAGCACAGGAAAGCAGAAGGCGAAGTAAGTATGCTCGAACAGATGATTCATTTGCAGCTCGCCGAGCCTATAGTCGACACGATGGAGTTGTGCCTGAAGAAATATCAAGTGACCTTCCAGAGGATTATTTATTAGAACTTATGCGCAATTACTACAATACTAATGTAGTAGTTACAGAGGAAAAGGCTATTGAAATTGAGCAGGAAACCAGAAATCAGGCTCAAGATCAACAGTGGAATGTGGAACGTCGTAAACGTGTTACTGCATCCAAAGTAGGAGGCATTGTGAAAATGAGGACAACCACAAAAAGAAGCAGAAAAGTCAAAGAATTACTTTATGATACTTTCAGAGGGAATTCAGCTACCAGATATGGATCAGCAAAGGAGTTTCAGTGCATCAAAGAATATGTTGAATATCAACGCATGAATGGTCACAATCAGCTTTGTGTGTCTAAGTGTGGATTTGTTATTTCAGATGCTGACCCATGGCTTGGAGCAAGCCCTCATAGATATGTATATGATCCTGATAATACTGAATGCCCACATGGAATACTGGAAGTTAAAAATCCATACCGGGATCATAAAGAATCAATCGATGAAGCTTGCAAGTCTCCTGGATTTTGTTTGGAGAAGAAAGGTGACAAAATGAAGTTGAAAGTGAGGCATGATTACTATTTTCAGATTCAGTGCCAACTCTATTGCACAAAGAGAAGCTGATGTGATTTTGTAGTACGAACTGAAAAAGCACTATACGTTGAAGGAGTGAAAAAGAATCCTGAATGGTGGCTGCAGCATATTAAAATAGCAAAGACATTTTATTTCTCAGCGTTACTGGCAGAATTGACGAGTCCTAGGTACAGAAAAGGAGGAATTAGGGAACATGTCAATTTACATTGTAATTCACAAACAAGCAGATTATCTCAATCATTTATAATATCCTCAATACAATCTTAAAAAATGTAATTACATTCACAACCACAAGCACTTAACTGTTGACCTGTTGGAACCACATGTGGTTTTTAGGTACTATGAATAAGAACATAATATGAGTGGGTGTCATAAAGCCACATGTGGTCAGCTACTACATGCCATATGTGAGTGCGTATGGTTTTAATAAAAAGCCATAAAAGAGAGAGAATACGTCCACAAAAATATTTGTACAACAACACACACACACACACACACACACACACAGAACAGTATGGTACATATAAATAATAGCTGGCTAATAAATTTAGGCATCACCATTTGATTGAACTCAGATATAATTCTCGCACTAGAACAGTTAAAAATACATTTCACCTAAGTATTTCTGCCTTAAGGAGTGCTTTATTGCATATATGTTTTTATTAATGCTCATCTACATAATCACATAGGAACCACGATGTCAAACATTCAGCATGCACATACGGCAGTTCTGGTATCTCAGTTTAATGCCAATGGCACAGACCTGGACTGAGCAAAACTTCAAAGTGTGAAGTGTGTGAACTGACAACAACAAAAACAACAACAAAACCGAGAAATATACGGCTGGTAAATGACACGAATGGGTGCAGTCAAGTAACTATGCATGTGATGTTGATGTGTGTATACAGGAGGACATATGAAATGGTATACAGTAGAATGTCAGTTATCTGAATAAGTTGCGACTGAGAAATGTTCGGATAACTTAAAATGTATTATAAAAACACTAATAAAGGGGTGTGGTCAAGCAATTCTTCTTGTCTGTACATGCTATTATTAGATTTATGGTGTTCGGGTTAACTGAAGTGTTTGGACAATTGGCATTGAATTTCCTCGTTAATTTTTAGACAAAGATTTTGTAGCATCTCTTTTGGGAGCACTTGGTACAAGTGGCTTCATTATGATCAGAGTTGCAATCAAGCATTCTTGTACAAAAGGTAGAAGTTCGCCATAATTAATACCACTGGTGCCACACCGAGTGTACAAAATACCTATAAGGCCATGACCGCTTAGGTCGCTCTGGCCCTGCATAAGAACCAAGATAACACAAGACAGATGGAGAAATGATAGTTTGTTTATCACACGAAGAAACACACACACATATCCATAATCCTCTATGACAGACAACTCAACGGTAAGCGTTCCAGCAGCCATATTTTTTTATATTGTAAAAAAAACAACTAAATACTTGTGCTGTCATTTCGATTTTTTTTTTTTACAGGAAGTACTATGTCAGAGCAACATACAAAACAAAAAAATCGGAACTTTATATGGATAATAGATCTTTTTTTTTTTTTAATACAGAGAACTGCCGACCAAATGCAGAACGCCATGTGGCCTCTACGGCGGTGAAAGGGTTAAGAAGGCCAGAAACCTGCAGTGACTGCAGATCAGTGTACTTACTAGTCATGCCTTCCACCACACACATATACACACAGACACACACACACTGCGCTCATACACACACACATACACACACACTGATTTTTGCCTTCCACCACACACATATACACACAGACACACACACACACTGCGCTCATACACACACAATACACACACTGCATTTTTGTACCCATTTGTGTCTAATGGATTATACTTTATCACCTAAGATTTGATTTTAGGATAGTTGGATGCAAGGAAAAAGTTGAGTGTTCACCCAAAAATATTTTATAGTACGAGATTGAGAAGCTCAGAATCCGTCAAATAGAAGATGAATAAGCCGTGTACTCTGTCTGAATCACATAACAGCTCTGAGACTGTCCGAAATAGAGTTTTAGTTAGTACAGTTGATGTTGATGGCAAGTCCGAATATTTAGCTATTTATTGTGCGGACTAATAGACTTTTTTTGCATCATACTGTAGTAAACAGTTTTGTCTGTACCTGCTTTTAAAATCTATCTCTTGCTGAATGTGTGTGCAGAAAAATAATAAAAAAATAAAATATTTCATTTTCATGTTACCGAACTGGTCGTCATAAACTTGGCGGTGAAAGGGTTAAAGAATCTTACATTATCACAATTGAACCTTGTACACATGTTCTTGTAATGTTTCCAAATTAGCAATTAAGTGTTAGCATCAGCAAATATACACAGTGCCGTAGCTGTCACACACACACACACACACTGAGGCGCCACTTGTTTTCCTGGAAGAATCCCCGTCAAGACATAGGACGGGTCATTACTCCTAAGAATGTTAGTGACTATAGCAGATGACCACTTTTAGTATTGTGGAAGGAAACAAGGTAACCATATCTTACCAACAAAGATGATGTGAGTATATATTTATATATGCTTATAGTTGGAATTGACCCAGAGGAGTCACGTAGTTATTACAACTGAATTACATCAGAACATGACATGGATAGCTGTCAAAACATAATTAAATACACACGCATACATGCACACACAGCTAAGCATTAATTAGCGTAAAGTCGTATAAATAACAAATTAGGTGTATTCACAAGTGACCATAAACAGCTCAAGATGAACCTGTACTGGTACTCTATTTGAATCGGCATATAATTATAATGACACTGGAGCTGGAAAGAAGATATATTTAAGGCATTCCAATACTCTTTCACTTGTTGTTTACAAACTGAAATAAAATTCACATTTTTCGGTCATGCTACTATAAAGATGCAGGAACAAGTTAGAGAGAAAAGGGGTGGGGAGGGGAGGGTGAAGAGCATGAACAAGGTGCTATTAATGTCGTGAACATTTTTAGTGATTTGCATGTATATTATTATATATTTATATTATATTATATACATAGCTAATAATATAATAATGTAGCCATGTGAAATATGTTGATAATGCAATATCAGTGATAAGTCAATAAGGAGGGCAGGCAAATGTTTTTACTCTATCTGCGTCCCAGCTAACCATTATGTAGAGGCTATTTATGAGTTTTAACCTAAAGGTTGCAATAATATCTGAGGAGATGATAAAAGCATCTGGTCTGGAAGTTGTAAGATTTGCTCAGCTGGAGTGATAAGAGAGGGTGGAGCACAACTCACCCAGACCAGCAGGTGCTTTATAGGCCTTGGGCGAGACTGAGGAATGGACCAAGTTAATTGAATTCATTACAAGGTTTCCTTGACCACAGCACAGCTAGAAGGCAGAATCAATATCTTTACAATTCCTAAAAAATGTTTATATTTCTACCAAGGGATTTGCATGTTTATGCTCGATATGAATCACTGTATCCTCAGTGGTGCAAGCAGCAGGATTATTTTAAAGGTGGGTTTTTTTATACCCCAAAGAGTTAGACCCACTTTAATTGTTAAATGAACATACTATAGATGACAAAAGTTGTTGAAACAATATGCTGGAACACAAGAAGAGTTTACAGATGGTGTCTATATTGATGTCAATTTGTAGTTCATGTGAATAAGTGCTAATACACTTATTCTCTCCACACTTTACCACATTTTGGTTACATTGTATTGATGACTTACCTAGTAATAGGTTTAATTCATTCGTAACAAAACGTACAACATTAGCTCGCGTTTACCTGCAGCTATTATTTATCTGTTGAGAATTGTATCATTATTATTACAGTAACTGAGTAAAGACACAGCATCAGATCAAGTGTATTAATACTCTATGAATATTAGTAATTGAAAGGTGAGGGTTCACGTAAGACTATATGGGCTCATGTATAGCTCTTCACATGTGTCCTTGGTGGTCTTAGCTTCAAGTGTTTTGTCACTGCTCATAAGTTTTCTTTCATGTAGCCATGCACCTTCACTAATATTACAATGGTACAATCCAGTTAGATATGCACTCTGTACCTGTGTTATTGGAGGCGTGTACCCGTGTTATTGGAGGCGTGTATGCATGCGTGAGTATAGTGGGAGTGTCCGTGCATCGGAAGAGCTACATTATTATGTTGTGTGAATGTTTACATGATGAGCTATGCAACTGGCAACTGGGTGTCTGGTGTCTGCAATATTTAGCACTTTTAAGTGCCAAAGTTTATACAGTCACGCACACACACACACACACACATGCTTCTGACTACTTCAATGTAACAAGACAACTCACTTGAGTGAGTGAGTTATACCATTAAATTAGTCAGAAAAACAAAAGTCCTTTCATGACCATTTGTGGCTATATATTATTTATAAAGATTATGAAATAAATTCTGTTTTCAAGGAATGGAATTAAGTAATTATTAAAATATGTGCTACTGTTTGGATTAACATTGTGAAAGATGTACATGATTCCTCAGTATTGCAAGTTTAATGTTACGTGAACATGATACAAGATGTACCCTAACATGAACACACATTCCACTTGCATCGTTGTGCACGTAAAGTAGCTTCATAACCAAGGGGGCGTGATAACATCATGACACAAACATCTAAGCCATGCTGGATTATAAACTAATGTGAGTTAGAGCTGTCGATGAAATAATAAATGGTTAATACGTATTTGAGTAGACGGAAACGTCATTAACAATAATTTAATTATTTCACAACAATTCGGTACAATAAATAAATATAGATAAGCCAATTAGCATATTATAGTTTGGTCTTTCAGCAAAAATATTATCATTGCATGTTTCTCCAGCTTCTAACCCTTAGCTTCACTCAATCTCGCTCAGCGCATACTGTATAAATCTAGTAAACACATAAAATGTCATAGTAATAACCAAACTCAATAGTGACACCCTTTACCTATTGATTCTGACTCCACATGTGTATTATTATACATATCATATGTGCTTTGAATAAATTTACAAAATTGAATTGGATGGATGTATAGATAGATAGACAAACAAGAAACAATAAATAATAACAGCAAATATTACTATTTTGATAGCATTTACATTCTAAACACCAATCATATATACTCACACTGTTATACTGAGCTCAATATTTCTTGTCACAAATAGTTAAATTAACCCTGGACAGCTGAAAGTACAATTTGACGAAGAATTGGTATAGTTTATGCGGATGGAGGTGATCGACATACCATGGCTATTGAGTATATAAGAGTACTTTTGCCAAATAACAACAATCAAACATTAGTATCTGGCATGGGGTGATGAGGGAGGGAGGGAGGGGGGTGATTAATTATGCATCACAAATCTAACACCGCAAAAATACTGGCTTTGTAGTGATTAGCGATTAACAGAATATTTTTGCTGTAGGGGATGTTCCTTAACATTGCCTCGAATTCGTGGTGGGGGGGGGGGGGGGGGGGGTTGCCCGAATTTTTGTTGTTGCTATTTTATGCTATACAGCAATACAAAGTTGTTGATTGGGCAATAGCATTGCAATATAGAATAGTATGTAATATACTAGCTATTCATAAACAGATACAATGAGCAAGAAACATGTACACAAGTTATTATAGATAATATGATCTGTATTATGTTTTTCATTGCTTCTAGTCCCCAACATATAAATCATGGTTGACATCAAGAGTAATACTCTGCAAGTGGTACCATGCACAGCATGTGTGGTGGACCAATAAACCCTTATCAGTGCATGCCTAGCTGCCTGTGTGTATTCACCAAACTGGATGCCTTTATATGGCTTCAGGCCAGGTACTGGTCCATATAATATTACCAATAATACACACACACACACACACACACACAGTAACACATTAGCTACTTACTTTAATCACCAAGTACCCATGGGCTATATATCTTAATTAGCAAGTAATGTGTGTGTGTGTGCGCGTGCGTACGTGTGTGTATGTGTGTGTATGTGTGTGTGTGTGTGCGCGTGTAAAAATTAATAGCTGAGAAAGCCACCCATGAAAAGATGTTCCTGCCACAAGCAGTATAAAGTTGTGAGAAGTTGTATGGACTACATTCAAATGATGTGCTATACAACATTCACACTGGTAACACACCCACCCACACACCACATACATGATATTATAATTACATGTCACAAATTATGGCAATGACGTGTAGAAACATCTGGAGATACTGCAAAGGATTAATTTAAACTTCCTCCCCCCCCCCCCCCCCCCCCCCCCCCCCTAACAAGCTGAGCACTCATGTACTGCAGTGCCAGTATAACAAACAATCTCGGAATTTTCAAATCACTGTTCCTTCAACTTCCGAGCCATATTGTGTGTATGTATTGTATGATATAGCACACAATGCATGTGCTACAGGTTTTGTTTGTGTATCAAAAGCTGACATGGCCATGGTTCCTTAGAATTTGAAAAAAAAATTATGCAAATAATAGTTCATTTAAATTTTAAAATTTAGTATTGTCAATATAAGTTGGTCTCACTAATTTACCCTCAGCGTGCATGTGCGAGAGGGTTATAGCTAGTACAGTTGCAAAATGGCCTCCTATAACATTTCGATGAATATATAGGGAGGGGGGGGGGGCTTAAGCCCCTCCCTCCTCTTTTTTTTTTTTTTTTTTTTTTTTTCATTCTATAACATGCCGTACAGCAATGTGAAGTTGTTAATTGGAACAGTCCACCCACCCACCTCCCCTCATCATTCCTCCTCTAGTAACATGGAATATGTTCTCTAGCTATTGTTGGCAACAGCTCTGTTATATTACACTCTATATAGCTGTTGAGTCAGTCACGTAAACAGAACACCTGCGAGTCTGTCACACTAGAGTGCATGCATTGGTATGCTATCATATTCCCATTGGGTCTTTCCACTTTGTCCACTTTCCTTTGTTTACATGTGTAATACTTGACAAGAGTATATGACCTTATATGGCTGCAGCTGCCAGCCTAGCAAGGGGCACCACCTGGTGGTGGGCGATACCTAGTAAGTTGGTATCGATACTTCAGATACTTCCAGAGGAAAGTGTCCGGTATCGATACCAGAGTGGTACCACATATTACTATTAGCCCTGCCTAGACAGAATATCGACCTTTACCTACATCTCATTGTGGCCAACATTTAACACTTGGTAAAGGTGGTTAATTTAATGTGGTTAATTTAATGTGGTTAATTTAATGTGGTTAATTTAATGCGGTTAATCTCTAGTGGTTCCTTCCAGAGCTGAATAATAAATGATTTCTCCCTCATTTCAAAGCGAAAAGTAGAATCACACCACAGAACATTGACATGATGCTCTTTCTAAATCAAAATAGCGAACTTTTTCATCCGTAGTAGTTGCTTTGCTTACATGTAATACTCTTCCAAATCATTTTTTTGACAATTCATCTAAATTCAAAAAAATAATTTAATTAATTTGTGTGCATGCGTGGTATCGATACCGCCGATACCAGGTTCGAAAGTACTTGGTATCGATATCGAAAACATAAATCCGGTATCGCCCACCACTACCACCTGGGAAAATCTAAACAATATTTAGACATCACTCAACCACTACACACACACACACACAGAAAAAAAAAAAAAAGTGGTGCACACACACAAACACACACAAAAAAAACAACACAAAAAACACACACACACACACAAACACCCCACACACACACACACACAAACACATACACTTAAACACATTCTACATTACCAGGCTGTGATTTGTAAGCCAAAACATAAGCAGGTACATATATTGTACCCTCATATATATATTAAGCCAGCACCCATCAACCTTATACTCACAAAAAGTGTGATTGTAGTCATTAAAAGCATATAATGAAGTTGACTAGACCTAGATTTGACAAAATGGGAAAAAAATAAAACATGCCTATTGAAAGTAACCAAATAAAAATTCTTTTCTAGGGATATCACTCTTACTAACAAAAAGGCAATCAGCTCTAGATAGACTGCTCAATCAGAAACCTCGTTGCCAACAAATAAGATTTGGTATGTCTATAGAGCTCTCACAATAAATTGTATTGTTATAGTAATATAAACACACATTTTTAAGTCTTACATGAGATGCAGCTTTCTTGATTAGTCGAGTTATGTTTCACAGCATAATGTACCTTAAGACGCAGAGGGGTTGACGATAGGTAAACAACTTGCTGAAGTCAAATGTGACCGCCTAGTAGGCAGCACAATGAAGTTGAAACGTATTCCCGTTAAATGGCACATCGAAGTGTCCTTGCAATTAAACAGCACTGAATAAATGTATTGTCACATATCTCTATTGTGATTCTACTTTTACACTGTTAGGTGGTTGATACAAATAAAGTTTGATGTTTAAGGTTGCTAGTATTCTTGGTCCAAGTAGTTTACCCAATCAACAGTTTAAATTTGCTCATTAGGTAATCACTTTTGAATTCATAGCTCTATCACATGCACTAAATATATATATATATATTATATATATTTATACCATGGTTGCTGTGGTAACACCCATGGATTAAAAGTGATATTTTCCCGGTGATTTTTCCTGGGGCTATGATATTTTCCCGGTGTGGTGTCAAGCGAATTCTTCAGTGTTTCCGGCCCAAAATTAAAATTCAATTAAAATTCAATTGAAGCACGCCAGAAAGTTTACTTTAGCAAGTTTACTTTAGCATTGTAGCTGCCAGCTGTTATCTCCAGATCTAACTCTACCTGGGCTGCTCAGCAGTAAGCAGTAAAGCAGCTAGCTGTGGTAAATTCCTGTGGTATGAGAGCACAGGAGAGTTATATGTGGTAGGGCTGGTCCCATATAGGTGGATATGAGAGAGTAGTAGTAGCAGCAACTATGGTATAAAACAGTTGTGCCATGGCAACATCGGGGTTATGGAATATCACCACCCTCAGGATAGGGAAGGTTATATTCCATAACCCCTCCCTCGTTGGCCATGGCATAACTATTACATATATATATACATTACATATATATAATTGGCACTCACTTACATTTTGCTCACTCGCCAAGTATAAATGTATGTATAAGTGCGAGTATGCATCAATGTGTATGCGTCACATAAAGTACACAATGGTATACTGAGTGGATAGCATGCCCCTTCCAATGGTTGAATTATTATGTATATCGATCAATTGGTGTGACTTGATTTAAGACAAATCATTAAAACTCCTATGTACCTGTGATTTAAGTGGAAGATATTAATACATGGAATTGTTCTTCCAGCATGAACTTCTTTGCTGAATACAAGGATATTTATGATAATCACCAAGTTAATATTGGCAATCTTCAAATTAAATTAAGGAACTCCTACAAATTACAGTCAGAGTCAGCTAGTATATATAAACACACAACTCTCCCCCCTCCCCCCCCCCCCCCATCCCAATTACTACACCTATGTATGTACGTACTGTGAATACCAATTTTCACAATTCGGGACTTGACCTGCTGATGAGTTGATACGTGCGGAGAAGCATTAAGTGAGATAAATAAACATCTCGAATTGTTATTGGTGTGAAAAAAGTGGGGGGGGGGAGGGGCTGAAACTGTACTAAAATTAAAAATGTTTCTTAAAAACACCAAAAAGAATTCTGGCTTAAGATTTGTTTAATGTAAAGGGTGTTGCAAAATGGCCTCCTATAACATTTCGATGAATATACAGGGGTGGGCAGGGGCTTACGCCCCACCCCCTCTTTTTTTTGTTGTTGTTGCTATAACATGCCGTACAGCAATGTGAAGTTGTTAATTGGAACAGTCCACCCACCCACCTCCCCTCATCATTCCCCCTCTTTTAGTAACACGGAATATGTTCTCTGGCTATAGTTGGCAACAGCTCTGTTATATTACACTCTATAGCTGTTGAGTCAGTCACGTAAACAGAACACCTACGAGTCTGTCACACTAGAGTGTATGCATTGGAATGCTATCATATTATCATTGGGTCTTTCCGCTTTGTCAAATATGCCAGTAATTCAGCAGGTGTCCTTGTGGGTCCTTGGCTCCTCAGAACTTCAGGTAACTCACAGTAGGTAGGCAGCTTATAGTATCGCTGCCACCATCGCCACAGCGAACAAGAACTGACTACAAAAATGATGGTGGGTGAATTTTATACAAAGTCCAAAGTTCCACCCACAAAACAAGGATGATACAGCACAAACAACACCACATGCCCATACATTAAGCAAGGATTCCACAAACGATTAACACATATACAACATGGTTCTTCCACAACATGACCATATAAGGTAACACACAAGTTAGTCTCAAAACACATGTAAACAATCCGCACACACAAACATCTACAACATTGAATAGTTACAAAAATGAATATCTTCTATGCATGTTCTCTCTCTTTATCTTCTTCCCTCTCCTTCTCTGGTCTCTCTCTCCTTCTCCTTCTTGCATGCCCTTGGGGACCCACAGTCCTCGCCATGACTCAACTCCAACTGCAAGGAATGGGTGCTTAATAAAAAATGGGCGCTTAACAGTGAGTGTTATCCTAAAAAAACTGGGGTTGAGCGCCCATCAGCAGTAGACGGTATGCGTGGAGCGCTTGATAAGAAGTGCTAAAAATCTGGAAGAAAACAGGTGCTAACAAAGTGCAGCGCGTTATGACAACCCGCGTCTATGGTGATACAGCAGCAAATTATGTTTGTGCATTATATAGTCATTCCTTTCAAGAGATTCTCACTTCTTCAGGTCATTAAAAATATTTCAAATTCATGTGGTTTCTAAACAATACACTACCTTCATAATGAATGAGCAAGAAACATGTATGTTAACAGTAATGAACTCAGTATGTATGATTTGCATTACAAATGTCTTCCAATACTTCCAATCCCAACATGTAAATGGTCAAGACAGAGAGTGAAGTGTATGTTCTTATAACTACTTAAAGAAGGAAGTGGGAAACTATAGTGAACCACTACAGCAAGTCTGACTAATGAACCCTATCAGACACAACTTGAGGTGTGTTTACACTCCCATGAGTATTATGAATATACTGGATGGCCTTAAAAAAATAACACAAACACACATACACTGACATATAACTATACATACGTAATATGTCAATGTATGATTGTTATCATCACAATAAAGAGTGGCTTATCTAGTTTACAGTAAGACATATTTTAATTAGCAAGTAATGTTATACAATATTAGACATTTAGATACAAACCACACACTTGGCTTTATTGCAAGACTTGTAGAAACGTAACTAATATTAAAATACAAACAAACAAACAAAAATAAATATAGTAGCAGATTGATGCACTAGAAATAATGCACAAGTGGGAAAGAATGAGCCTAGAGGAATCTAACAATGCTAGTCTACTCCACTAATTATTATGCTGTTTATTATACTTGTACATGAAATTACCATTACCAAGAGTTTGACATGTCATTGACCCCTGAGATGGACATTAGCAAGACGTATTTTGAAGCTTTCACTGGCATCACATCAAAGCCAGTCTATGTGATGGCACCAGCTGATATACAGCTAATTGTCAACTATGCCCAAGAGACCAAGACAGACTGGTCCATTTGAGACACTGACCTACAGTGTCAGCATGGAGCGGCACAGTTTAGATGAATAAATGTATATCTGAGTTTTAAATTTAATTACCCAAGCTCATGGTAGTAATGTGATAGCTATCAGTTGAACTCCCCAACTTTCAACTGCTTCTGCCGCTGCCTAATAGATGTTAATTCCATAGTTATGTGAATGTGTGTGATCTCTCCACGGTCAACCACATAAAGATTACTTTGTATTGATAAGTTACCAAGTAGATAATACAATCCATTCATTAATAACAAATAGGTAGTACAACATAAGACACGGCTAGAGTTATCTGCAGCTCTAAGTGGCCAGAACTATAAAAAAAACAACTTCGGGTGAAGTGAAGGCTTGATAAACCTCCGCACGTACAAACCCTGATATCATACAATTGCTTTGTAATGTTCTTTCTTTAATTTTTCCTCTTTAGGTGGATCTGCTCACACATTGCTTTATCTTATACCAAATATAATGGTACCATCTAATATGCACGCTGTGCCAGTATAGGAGGAGTGTATGCGACAAGTATGGTGTGAGTGTCAGCCATTAATGGAAGAGCTAAACACTAGCGGAAAATTATGTTTGTGTGCATGTTTACATGATGAGTTGGCAGTCAGGTGTTTGAAATATTTAGCATGTTTAAGTGTTAATAACACAACAGTACTCTCACGTTTCTGACCAATCAATTTATTACACACAAAGCTGTGTAGCTGGTTATATGAAAAGACTGATTTGAAGAATTGCTGTATAGTTTGCCACAGTTGGGATTAACACTGATAAAGATGTACCTGATTCCTTAGTATGTATTCTAGTTGAATGTCACCTGAAAATGATACAAGATGTATCATATCATAAACACACATTCCACTTACATCATTGTTCACACCATGCAGATTCATTTATACAAGGGGGCTTGGTCACACATAACGACACAACCATCTCAAAGTCATGCTCGATTACACCGATTCACATGTAATGTATAGCTAAGTCAGAGCTGTCTATGAATAAATAAATGGTTTGTTCTATCTAACTACCCTTTAGGTAAAGCATAGTCAGCAACATTGACTATGGTGTGTTCATTTATGAATAATTGGGTAGCTCAGAAATTAGTCATAAGCAATGGCGACGATAGTGACCATGAATAATTCATTAGCTGAGCTGTGCTGGTAAAGCATCATCAATGACGCTGCTGGTGGAAGACTGCTTTATTGCTGAGATTATGTATAATTAAAGCAACAGTTTACTTAATAAATAATAGCATCTTCATGAACCTCGGTTACATTGTTGCTTGCTGTGCACACACACACACACACACACATCACACTGGGTAACTCCATTATAAGATTCAGTTGAACATCAAACAGTGCAATAGATGTGTACAGCGTATATGTGCAGTCTGCATGCTATATAAGTGCTCAATGCATTGTTTTTGGGGGGGGGGGGGGATAATTTACAATGTTCTGCTACATTTTGGCTCATCAATTACTTGTGTCCCAGGAAATATTTTCCTATAACTACCCAGACCTGTAACTAGAGTGGTAGAAATGAAGATCACCTCATTGAAAATAAAAATAAATTAATAAATAAGAAAAAAAAAAAAAAGAAGAAAAAAAGCGGTATTATTTCTTCTATCTAGCAGCCATGGAATATAAGACAATAGAAAAGCACCTCCCCCCCCCCATCCCCTCCACTTACCTGTGCAAATGTGTGCATGTTTGCAGTATCTATAATTGTTAGATAATATGAGTGCAGAATTTCTGTATTGGAAGATCGTCCCAGTTAATAATAATTTTTACCACCTCTATGATAATATTTTAATTTTGCAAAATTGCTGGAAAGCTCATAACAGAAAATACAGAAAATGATTGAAATTGCTCGTCTTAACTACATATACCTGAAATCTATACATAGATCACACACGCATCCTATACATTTGAGTGACTTTGTAAAATTGTATAATATTAAGCACAAAAAAAATGGAGTGAAAAGCTAAACTAAAGGTCAGTTAAATCCTCAACCTATAAACTATAATTGGACTTAACTGTGCAAGTCACGAGGTGAGTTTTTAATGAATAATTGTAACTCAACCTATTACACAATTCATTGGATTACATTGTAGATTCACATGTGGCACCACTATAATTCCAACATTATTGCAAGCTTTATTGACGGGCACACACATGTAGCTAGACATTCCTTTAGCACTTATCATCTCGCGCTGTATAGCATGCACTCTAACAGTCTCAGGTCTTCTAATAATAACTTCTTAGCTGACTTTGTAAACATGTCAATGTTGACTAAACACAAGCCACAACAATTTAATGTTTTCTCAAAAACAAGCTGGTTGGTATTGAAAGGAACTTTGTTGATGTGTTGTTGTTTTTGTTGTTTATTTCAGTGTTATGAAAAAGCCAATTATGGGTGGCATTCAATAACATTTCAGGAACAGATTCTTAGAATGGGTATTGGACTTGTCATGATGTTGGAGCCTCTTATGCAGACCCTATACCTAGTGGCAGGTAAGACGCCTGGCTATGCGAGATACTCTTCCTCTTTGACAATTATGCCTGGAACTCTGGTGTCTAGGATATGTATTCCATTTTAGTATATACATGGAGCAGTAGAATTTTGTGCCTCCTTGAGTACTATGTGTTTCTTGAATATTAAAGTTTTAAATAATTTTATTATTTTCACTATTTCTTGTCACTAATTCATGTGTTTGCTAAAAAGAGTTGGATATTGTGGAGTATGAATGACCACTTCTCAGTATGTTGTGCATACAATAACATTGTAAGTCCCTCCCCACAAATAATCCCCAAATGAATAATGCTTAATAAAGAATCGATTGTAGGAAGACAAGTAAACAGGAAGTTCAACAAAGAATGATAGTTAGTTGATACTTTATAGACACGGCATCCATAAGACACACACACCCATTTGTTAGATTTATCCTCATAACAATATGGCCACGCTTACCACAAAGATTCCCGCTGAGTTATATAATTATTAGCACATTTATGTAATACGATATAGATGTGTATTACACATGTGAGCTACAAATGACAATAAAAATAAGAACCTAGCATGGGGCTATCAATATGGAAGGCTGCTCCCCAGGTGCATAATGAGGTTGTAATAATCTTTGCTCATATTTGTATATTTATTGGTAGTAATGAATATCAATAAGAAGTGCATGCAAATAACACCACATCTACCATCTGGTGGCTGTGTGGTGCTGTGGTTGTGTCCTTGGCACACCATATGTGAGGAGTGAGATATGATGCTTCTGTAATAGTTGTCAATAATTTGCATTTAATTTCATTTGATGAGAAAATTTTTTCTTCCCACCACAATGAACACACGGGCTTGTGATAATGTTTTAAACTACATGAATACACATTGCATTCCTTGCCCAATTTGACAAGCAAGTTTAGAACAGTCAAACATACAGCAATGAATTCTGAATTTATCTCATCAACGGTAGGAATATTACATCAAATATTTGCTACACAGTAATTAATGAAGCTTATGCTGTAAAAATATTAATGGGATAAAAACTAAACAACTCAAAGAAAAAAACAAACACTACAACAACAACTACAACCCCCCCCCCCTCCCCCTTCCCTGCATAAAGTACGTAATCTCACTGTTATTTCAAGGTAAACCTTCTATACTGGTTTGAAACAATACGCTAGATAAACTTCCACATGCAATCCTTGCAATACTTTGCACACACGTATACTGCAAATGTGTATGTGCTGTTAGCATAACAGTGCATATGTGTGGCTTCGAACTGAAGTCAGAAAGAATAACAAGGAGTAACAATCCACAGTTTCACAAACAGCAGCTATCCATAGACTTGCTTGGCTTCACATGGGGTAAAATATTGAAACTAAGTTCTCTGAGGGTATTGATGCTTAATGCTAAATTTAGAAATTCAAACGAGAGGGGGGGGGGGGGGGGGGCTGTATCATCTTATTTTGTCATCCAACATTCATTGTAAATTTAAATTTTTATTCGGCACTTATTTAATATAAATTTTGCATGAAGTATAACAATGGTAAGTAAATTGGTATGTGGTACAAAGTGCCCTCCCACCCCCCCTTTCTCCTCACTTCGTAGCAAGAAAGTTGTATTGTTTATGCTCTCTATCATAATTAACCTTTGGCTTTCTCTTAAATGAGCATGGAAGCCTTTCCAACTTCAGAGCGACGGCTTATTTCCAATGTTGCTTGTAGTTGGTTGCTCATTTGTGGGAAAGGGGTACTTCAGCACAACGGGGGAGGACCGAAACTAGCAGCGTGGACCTATTTTGGCTGCCAATTTCAGTCATCTGGCCACAGTCCACGTTGAGTTGGCGCGACCACAAATGTGGCAAAAGAGGAATGCACTTGGCGAAACCGGAGACCAATTAAGGTCACATGACAGTAGTAGCTCAAACGCGAAAACGTCGACGCCCACATTAAAAACGGGGCGGGTCCAAGGTGCGCATTATTACCGTAAGTTTACTTGTTGAAATGAAAAAAAAAGGGTATGGCAGTTTCTTCCGCGGCTGTATTCAATATATGCCCAGTTATAACTGATCACTCGTATGTACGAGCTTCAAGTAGTGCGCTAAAACTGGTTGAAGGTTGCGGAGGGTTATCTGGAGCTACAAAACTTAGAGGAAAGAAGGACAGGACCGCGGCTGAATGCCTCCTCAAGTAAGTCTGATTGTTGTGTGCTTAAGCGTGTATTTAAACTCTATTCTTACTTTCTTGGTGTGACGAATTTCTGAAGTACCTAACAGTAATGTGAAGAATCCAGCACATCACCTACACTTTAGCTTATGGCCACACACAATCCAGTATTACTTTGTCCTTCACACTGAATCATTCATATCATTTTATTCATGATTTTACTATATTTTCTATCTACTTGTTAAATTTTAACTTTGTTTTAAATTATACAAAAAAAAATTGACAATTAATATAATTTTATGATGACATGAAATTGTGGTAGATACAAGCAGCAGTTGAATTTGTAGGGTGGTAAATAGCATCACCATAACCATAGAGAACTGTACCTATATAGACATGAGGAGTAATGGACAGCTAAAGCATAAATAGTGGCATATAGAGTCTATGATGAATTGTATATCTTATCTTGGTCAGCAAACAGTAAATTGGCTGAGTTTCTAAATAAATAGACCCTATTTAAACAGGTAAGAAAATCTGAGTGGACAAGCTACTTTCTAGCCCCGCCCTCCGTAAGCCGGAGTTAACTTTACTTACCACGGTCTGCCAGGAAGCTCTTATCTATGCGCGGGTATTTAAGGTCCGCGCGCGCGAGCGTTGCTAACTCTCGATCTCGTGAATACAATTTTATACTCTCGTGAATTTATATAATAGTTTGCTTGCGCTTGCGTAGGATAACCTGCAAACCGGTATACTATCTAGGAGGGGTAACAGACCGACCGGTTTATACCGGTAACAGACCGACCGGTTTATACCGGATTTTGCAGGTTTTCCTTCCCGCCACCACCGACGATGACAACTCTAGTTTCGCGCGGGAGGGAAAATCTGTCTGTGCTCTACATACACTAGCTACACTGAATTCGTTCCGGAGGCAATGCGATCTTTAGCGGGATCACCGGTGGGTAAGGTTGAACTTGTTCCGAGAACTTCGATAAAACGTTAGCGTGGTAATTCTAGTTTAAGTTGTAATATTGATTTATTTTGCTAAACTGTAAGCCTTAGGTATATCAGTATAACTCCAGTTTTTATGCTTACTTCGTATTGTCTTGTTGTAATAATCTATTGTACAATAACAATTCTATATTTTGACAGTTGTGGGGATTATTGCCAATTTTTGGCTTCCTTCTCTACTGCCTAGCAGACCAGACAGCATTTCTTGGTATTGAGCAGAGATTTAATGATTCTAACCGATATGATCTGTTTTTCTGCTGCAATATTTGTGGAGATTATTTGCAATGGTCAGTGAATGGCATTGTTGTTCTGATTCATGTGACATCTTTAACTACCCTTGGAGACGTCAGTTCTACACTATCTGGAGCCAGCTCTAATTCACTTCTGTACATTTCATCAGTTTTGTCTAAGCATTCCAAAGATAATCAAGTGTGCCTAGATACTCTACTTATAGTTACTCAGACGAATCGAGACTTGCCAGTGGTCACTTGCCAAAGTAACTCAAACAACCTCACTGTGCAGTATAATGCAGGGTCTATCAATACATTTGAAGAGATTGATAATATCACTGTTGCTGTAAAGTACTCTGAAGTTGGTAATCTTAATGTAGTTTCCCCTGGCAACAAATTTGTAACCCAAATTTTGCTCTGCCGTAGCTTTGGCACCATCCTCAGGTGGTCGAATCAATCCGGATCGTTTGATGTTCCATTTGACCGAAATATAGTTCGTGCAGGTGATAGACAAATACTGCCACTTTCACCATTACAGTCCAATGTTACGCTGTATAATTCAGTAGTTTTGGAAAACAATGAACAATATTTAACCACTGCCATTTTCTGGACCGATTACAGCACTGTTGGTAGCTATCATGTGTCATGCCATTCTCAGTCTAACGTGATTTCTACTATGGTAAACATTGAACCAGGTGCATCGACCTCAGTTGCATCGACCTCAGTTGCATCGACCCCAGTTGCATCGATCCCAGTTGCGTCGATCCCAGTTGCGTCGACCCCAGTTACTCCTATTGCATCTACTTCTCTTAACTCTGAGCAGCCATTATTGGCATCGAATACGACGTCTATGTCAACCAGTTTACATCATATTTCATGTAAGTTTGATATTTTCCTTTGCATTACTTAAAATGTCAAAGACTTAGTTTATCAGTTACATATTTACATGGCTTTACAGTATTGTTTGTGTGACTGCAACTGTATTTAGTGTCATGGTAAGAAATTTCTTGGTGTTTACCTGCTCTCAATATTTCAAATTCAGCTATATCAAAATTTTTAATTTGTATCTTTTTTTTTTTTAACCAGTAATAAAATCTAATATGCAGAATTTTAGCCCTAGATAATTAAAAATAGTTTCTGTAAGGTAGTGGCATATATAACTATAAATTCTAGATTTGGAATTTTTGATAATTTGAATACCAGCTAAATCACAAGCATATTTTAATTTTCTGATTGTTCTTGTCTTTTCCTCTTAGGTATAACTCTGCTAATGATTACACTGATGAACGTTTTGGCTGTACCAGGACAAGAGAGATATATATGAAGCAGCCTGGCCATTCACATCACCATATTAATATCACAAGATGGCATTTTCTTTTGAAAGAGCCTTTGTAAATTTACTTTATAATACTTGTATTGTGGAGACTGTTCAATGTTTAGTGCAGTGATCTGGTCAAATTTGTCTCTTATTTTTATCTGTATTGTGTGTTCACAATTTCTTCCACTGCACTTTACTAGTGGTGTGCTTGAGCACAAATGGCGAGCGAGCCTTAAACTACACTATTGATTTTAACAACTAACATTCAAACTACGTACTAAAATAAAATCGAGTTGTTAAATTGTGCATATGCGGTAAAGGGGTTTCAATGCCATCGTAACGAAAGATAAAAGTGAAAAACTTAATTGCCCAGCGGAATCAAAGCGTCCTGATGTTGGAGCTGGTTACATCAGTTTAGCAGAGGACGTGACTTCTTTTGCCAATGCTGGATGCTTAACCAAACCTTTTAATATCTCACGGATTCGGGATAGATGATGGTGATGGTTAGTCTGGCGGAGCCGACCCTTTACCTTCTTTGTTGGTGGGCGGGGGACACGCCCACCAACAAAGAAGGTAAAGGGTCGGCTCCGCCAGACTAGGTGATGGTATAGAAGCAACATTGCAAAGGCATATGGCAAAGTTTCACAATACCTGCAGGCTTCAGTATAGCAAAACCAGACTTCAGCGAGCCATGAAGAGGAAAAACACCGATACAGAGTCAAGTGCAATAGGTGCCAGGAAGAAAACATGTAGGCATCAGCACCCCCGACAACAGAATAGAAACAAGGATAGTCTCCTATGTCTGTTCTGTGAAAAACCAGCTAGCCCATCTGATCCACTGCATGAAGCTATGACTAAAATGGTGAGTGACAGAGTCAAGAGATGTGCAACGAAAATCCTTGATGAGCGTCTCTTAGCAAAGGTGTCTGCTGGGGATCTAATTACTAGTGAAGCAAAATACCATGCAAAGTGTTTGGTTGCCTTGTATAATGCAGCTAGGTCAAAAACATCAGAGCAAAATGAGAATCGTGAAGGTGCGACAACGGAAATGTTTTATGCACGAGCCTTTGCAGAACTTGTTGCATTTATGGAGGACACACTTGCTGACAGAGAGCAACAAACTCCAGTTTTTAAACTCTCTGATCTTGTTCGGTTGTACAAAGACAGACTAGTGCAACTGAATGTACCTTCTCCATGCGTACACTCAACAAGGCTAAAGGACAGACTTCTAGCAAATTTTCCTGAATTGCAGGCCTTCAAAGAAGGACGTGATATTCTCTTGATGTCCAATGAGGATGTTGGTACTGCTTTGCGGCAAGCATGTGAGAATGATGCAGATGATGATGCATGCATACTAGCTCGAGCAGCACGAATTGTACGCAAGGAAATTTTAAAAACAACAACACAGTTCAATGGTACATTTCCTGAAGACTGTCAAATTGAAGCTGTTCCTCCATCCTTGCACAGTTTAGTGGCAATGATATGCCATGGTGCCAACATCACAGAACAATCCCTTGTATCAAAGAACCAAGCCCCATTGAGCATCTGTCAACTTATACTTTTCAACTGTTTGGGTCGCAGTGAGAAACATGTGCAAAGAACACGTCACAACAAGTCTCGTGAACCACCATTGCCAGTATATCTGGGGGTACTCCTACACACCAAGACACGCAAACGAGATTTAGTGGAGATGCTTAATGATCTTGGGTTATCAGTGTCCTACGACAGAGTTCTTGAAATCTCAACGGATGTGGGCACTAAGATATGTAACTATTACAACCGGTTGAACACTGTGTGCCCACCACAGCTAAAAAAGGGTGTGTTCACTACATCTGCAGTGGACAACATCAATCACCAAACAAGTGCAACAACAGCAAAAAACTCATTCAATGGCACAGGTATCTCCATGTTCCAACACTTCAACACCACTGACCAAACTGCTGCCGATGAGTCAGTCATGACACTCCAAGAACCCTCAAACAGCACTTCTCAACAGGCTAATCCCTCTCGGAAAAGACTTCCTAGCCTTCCCACATCCTATACGCAAGTGGCCCCAGTGACACAGGGCAAGCTGTCCTGCCAAATCCCCAGCATAGACCAGCCAGTGACCACTGAATGCCCACTCATGGCCCCTGCTGTGCAGCTGGAATACAGGTAATGTTTGCTCATGTATAATATAGGGCTCAATTGCATGCAGGTTTAAGTTATATAACTGCTTACCATCATCTTTTGTTTGGCAGGTGGCTGCAACATGTGAGTTTGGCTGTGCGTGTAGGAACCAACACATCTAATGTGTCTTGGTCAGCTTTCCATGCAAATTGTTATGATCCTGGAAGTTCCACGGACATACCAACTGACACATCTTGTCTGCTGCCTTTGTTTGAAGAAGACGCTGCAACAGTTGCCATGATTAGACACTCACTAGATGTCATCAAGAAAGCCACAGATCTCATTAACCCAGGACAGGTACCAGTAGTTACTGTTGACCAGCCACTGTTTGCCATTGCAAAAAACATCCAGTGGAAATGGCCACTAGTTTATGGAGAGGAGAAGTTTGTTATTTTGTTTGGAGGACTCCACATCGAGTTAGCTGCTTTGAAGACACTAGGAGATCTTCTCCAATGTAGTGGATGGACATCAGCATTAGTGCAGTCAGGAGTAGCAACTGCTGGTACTGCAGACTCATTCCTGCGTGCAGCTCACATCACCCAAACATGGCGTACTCACCAAGTTACAGCTTGTGTCTTATACCAAGCCCTGGATGAGGCATACCAGGAGTATGTGACTTCTCTAGAACCAGATGTAGAGGTCAAGAGCCTGGATGATTGGTGTGAGCAACAGAACAGTCAACCAATGTTCAAATTTTGGTTTACTGTCTTGCAGTTGCAACTCACTGTACTAGTGTTTGTGCGGTCTATCCGGACTGCTAACTTCCAACTGTATGTCCAATCACTTACAAAGCTTGTGCCTTGGTTTTTTTCCCTGGACCACTTCAATTATTCACGATGGATATCAGTCCACCTCCGCGATATGGTGACCCTGGCACATTTGCATCCAAATATCTACACAGAGTTTGTGATGGGAAACTTTACAGTCAGGAAGACAGACCATTCTTTTTCCAACATTGCTATCGATCAAGCACACGAACAAAACAATGCTGTTGTGAAAAACGATGGTGGTGCAATTGGCCTCACCGAATCTCCTGCTGCCCTTCAGAGGTGGATGGTCAGTGGACCAGAGATGGCTGGCCTTATCAATGATTTCGAAACATCTGTTAATCATTCTCAGGTGACAACCGACACACGTCATCATGAGCAACGACCAGGAGTACAGAAAGCCTTCCTTCAAAATGTAATGTCACTGAAAGCTACATTTGATGAGTATGGGAATCCATTCTTAGAATCCAGTGGTGATCTGCTTTTTCTAGACACAAGAGATATTGTCGATGAAACAGTTGTTGATGCAGTGAATAAGGTGCAGGAGCTTGGTCTAGAACAGTATAAGACATTCGTGAAGGAACGTCTTGTTGAAAGAACGAAACCATTACATGACAGCATAAAGAAGAATATGCTATGTCTATTCCGTACACCAAAAAGACGTCAAAAAACAAAAGCACAGGAAGTTATGGCAGAGATGAAGAGTGACAGAAATCTGTTTTCACGACTTTATGTTGCATGCCAAGTTCGTGATGGCAATCTTGATGAATTTTTTTCTTACGAGAATCAGCCATGCCCACCATCATTGTCAGATGGGGGAAAACTCAGACTGGGTACCAAATCTGATATTGTCCACTGCCTTGAAGATACACTTGTGACAACAGTTGATGAGGACACAACACTGGGTGTTGCTGATGTTTTTGTGCTTGATGGAGCGGCTATTGTCAATATGTTGAGGCCTGGATCATCCAAAACATTCAGAGTCTATGCCCTGAATGTTTTTCTTCCATATGTGAAGTTGCAGCTGGACAAGGCCCAAAGGGTGGACATAGTGTGGGATGAGAATAGGCCAGGCACACTGAAACAGCAAGCACGGGACAAAAGAGGAAAAGGAGTTCGTCGTAGGGTAGCACCAAACAATGCTATTCCAAAAAACTGGGGGGAATTTTTGAGGCTTTCGGAAAACAAGAAGGAGCTTTTTGCCTTTCTAAGCAGAGAAGTTATCACCATGCCAACAGATAAGCAAATTATAAGCACACTGCTAGATGATGTTATCTACAGACAGGAGAGAGATAAAGAGGGTCTTGCCCCCTGCTCACACGAGGAAGCAGATACCCGAATGATGGTCCATGTTGCAGATGCAGCCAAACAGTACAACACTGTTATTATACGCACAGTGGACAGTGACGTTGTTGTCTTGGCTGTGTTTGTGTTTGCTCAGTTGGTGTTATCATTGACTGCACTGTGGGTGGCCTTTGGTACAGGCAAGAACTATCGACTGATTCCTGCACACAGGATATACGCTGCAATTGGTAACATGAAAAGTCAAGCACTTCCCATGTTTCATGCCTTTACAGGCTGTGATACTGTTTCCAGTTTTTCTGGCAGGGGGAAGAAGACTGCATGGGAGATATGGAATGTGTTTCCGGACGTAACTGACACCTTCGCCGCCTTAATGGAACAACCGGAACAGTCTGATGTAGATGCAGCCCTTACAACATTGGAGAGATTCGTAGTTCTTCTGTATGACAAAACAAGTTCCAAATCCCATGTTAATGAGGCAAGAGTTGACTTGTTTGCTCGGAAAGGCCGGGATGTCAATCATATTCCACCGACACAGGGTAGTCTTCTCCAGCACACAAGGAGAGCTGTGCATTAGGCTGGATACTGCTGGAGCCAGTCTCTCATTCCAATGGTACAGCTTCCACAACCGGAGGAATGGGGCTGGAAAGTGGCTGCTGGAGGAACATGGGATGTGATGTGGAGCAACCTTCCTGAAGCTAGCAAAGTGTGTAGGGAACTCCTGCGCTGTGGTTGCACCAAAGGCTGCCACACAAACTGCAAATGTAAAAAAGCTGCACTAGCCTGCACTGCTTTGTGCAAGTGTGCTGGATCATGCACAATTTAACATTATTATTGCCACTTTGAACTAATTATCAGTCGGTTTCACATAACTAATTATCACTTTTTTCAAATAATGATTTGATGCGTGTTTTTATGAACTCTGTCACCCATTACCTGTATCTAAACACTTAAAGAAGTTTCTAGACCCCATGGCTTCCGAGATATGGGGTATTACATATGAAAACAGCTGCCACGCCCCCAAACGAGAAATTGGAGATGGCACTATATCTAAATTCTCATATACTAGGATGATGTAGATGTGTGCCAAGTTTGATGCTTTTATCACAAAGTGCACGGTTTTTCCACTATCTGCTGGACTAATTGAAAAAGAAGCAACAAAATCAAGTCAAGTTATTTAAAATTTTCTTTGTGATATTCTTAATAGTAGTTGTAACGCACAATACTTTAACACAACTGAACATACAGTAGAACCTCAGAGATCCGAACATCAGACATATGAATTGACCGGTTAACCGAACAGTGAAATGAACTTCGTGATAGGTAAAGGTCCTCAATTGAACCGGCGCGTAGGCTAAAGCGGCGTGGTAGCAGTTTGCTTCCAGTTCTACTCCTGCTTCAAAAAGGAAAAGAGTGATTATAACAATAGAGAAGAAGCTTGATATCTTGAAAAAAAAATAGATCAAGGGGTATCTTTGGCTGCTGTTGCTCAAGAGTTTGGACTTGGGAAGTCCACAGTTTCACGTACGTCTAGGGACCGTCCATACGACGAGGCTCCTCCACAGATTGACAACACTGTCTTTTCACCCGCTTGAAAAAGACTCTTGAGGAGCAGCAAGCAAAGCCACTCAAGGAACTCCAGGCTCATATCATTGACAAGTTGCTGATGACTTGGCGAAAAAAATTAAGCTGTTCGATGCAGTTCAGTATCGTTATGAACGACTCCTGGAAGGCAAGGCGACCGACGACCAACTCTCCAAGGAGTGCGAAACCGGCGGAGAAGCATCAGACGCCTATGGTTAGGTTGCACTTCGAGCTGACTGCTTCCGCACTGTTCACCTCCTCTACATTGAGGCTCAAACTCTTTAAGCCGACTTCGACCGCTTCTACGAGACGGCCGATCCCAAGGTGGCCGAATTCGAGGATGATTGCAAGTCTCTTTTTTCAGAATTCGCCAACTATCAACGCAAGATTGCTTCAGCAACTGAGGCAGATCTGGTTGACATTCGCGGGACGTTTCGGCATCACCAGGAACCACTGTCTCGACACTTGACTGACGCCAGGGGCAGCCGGAAGAAAGACAAATTACCAGAATCAACTTCAGAACTAATCACCAAGTCGCGCGGGCCCAAGATCAAGCTGGACCTGCCAAAATTCTCCGGCAACCCAACGGACTGGAGACACTTCCACTGCCTGTTTACGTCAGCATTAGAAAAACGCGGTGATGCTTTCTCGCAGCACGAGAAAGCTTGTCTACTTCTGCAAGCCATGTCCATACCAGAGGCGCAACAGATTGTTCAATCGTATTCACATGCCGACGATGGCTACGACCAAGCCATGGAAGTTTTAACCTACAAATACGGCTCTCCGAGGATAGTTTTTCCTCTGCTGGTTCACAAGAAAATGGAGAAGAGCACAATAGAATTCTCTGATAAGGGATTCTCACTCCTCGTCATCGGTTTCTAATTCCATTCCAGGCAATGAGGGACTGCGGGTGTGACACACTCTCGCAGTACCTGACAGCTGGGGCGTGTGAGAAGTTCTCACCCCGGCTAAGGGAGGAGTGGACCAAGCACTTTTCCACTTCAACCAAGGTCCCCAACCTGGATGACTTGTTCAACTATACGAAGCTTCTGGAGCATACCCTCTCCAGCCTGACAGTCTCCACTCCAGTACCAGCTCCTTCCAAGTCAGCACCATCCAGCTCGGCCCCCAAACCCTCCAAAGCCTCTAGTCGCCAGTGTACTCTCTGCCACGAGAACCATCGGCTGTTTCACTGTCCGGTGTTCTTGGGGTACGACATCAATCAACGGAAGAAGTATATCCAAGATAAGAGAGGCTGCATCAATTGCCTGAGCCTGACGCATCGCACTAACGACTGCTCTTCACAGATGCAGGAAGTGTGATAGCAAGCATAACTCTCTCCTTCATAAGGATAGAGAGCAGTCAGCCCCTCAGCCAGCCTCCAACAATTTTGTGGCCGTGCAGCAGCCAACTTCAGATGCTACCTCCACCGAGCCTCCCCAGGATGCCTTTCTACACACTGCATTGGCTAATGCAGTTCACAAGGGTAGAGAGAGTCAGATCAGAGTCGCCATCAACACCGGCGCAACATCCTCTCTGATATCCGAGAGTCTTGCCTCGCGCCTACGCCTTAAGCGTCACCCCCGTAGACTCAACATCACCCGAGCCTGTGGAAACGGCGTCAGCAGGCACTTCGTGGAGTTGACCCTGCAGTCTCTTCACGATGAACATCAATCCTTAACCACGAAGTTCAACATGATGCGGAACCTCCCATCAGCACCCTCACCTGTCAACATCGCACAAGTGAAGGCTGAACCACACCTTCAAGGCTTACAACTGGCTGATCCGAACTTCGGAGGACTTCTGGACGTGTTAGTTGGGGGAATCGATTGCTCAAGAAGTGTGCTTGGTTCTGTCGTCCAGCGTGACAACTCTAGTGTGACAGCTCAGCCGACCATCTTCGGGTGGACGGTGATGGGCCCACTGGACTACACTCCTCAAACTTCATCCGTCTTCCAAATCCATACGTTCGAGGACAATCTGAGCAAGGATCTCTCACGTCTGTGGGAGCTAGATCGCACTCCTGATTCCACTTCCTTCACGCAACAGGAAGAGGAGGTCATTCAAGAGTTTCAGGATACTCACTACAGAGATCCTGACGGGAGATATGTGGTCAAGCTTCCCCGCCTTCCCAACCATCCTGAACTTGGAGCCTCTCGAGGTCTAGCCCTCAGACGGTTCCATCAAAATGAGAAGTCCCTCAAGCAGAAGGGCAATCTGGAACTATTCACCAACGCCATGTCCGAGTATTTCACCCTCGATCATGCCGAGGAAGTTCCCACAGCTGAGATGGACAACAGTCACTACTACCTTCTGGTTCATGCTGTCTACAAGACCTCGTCCACATCGACCAAGATCCGGCCAGTCTTTGATGGCTCTGCGAGAACGATCTCTGGCACTTCATTCAATGAAACTCACCACCCCGGTCCCAATCTGTATCTGTTGCTGACGGACATACTTATCAGCTTCCGGAAGTATCAGATTGGACTCTCTGCCGACATTGGGAAGATGTTCCGGGAGATCAAACTTCATCAATAGAGAAGGACTTCCACCGCTTTCTCACCCGGAACTACCAAGGACAGATGATTGATGCGAAGATGAAGAGGCTGACGTTCGGGATTCGCTCCTCCCCATTCCTAGCCACCCAGGTCATTCGGGATCTGGCCAGCAAGCACAAGACATCACACCCTGAGGCAAGTTTTGCCATTGTTAACTCATTCTATGTGGATGACTTTGTCTCAGGTACTAACACCGTTACCGAAGCACAACTCATTCATACATAGCTGCGTGAACTCCTTTCTCTGGCTGGGATGAATCTCAGGAAATGGAGGACTAACAACACCTCTTTCCGGGAATCGATGCCGCCTGAGCTCATCGAGATGGAGGATCTCCGCCTATCCGCCCCTAGTCAGTCGCTCAAGGCTCTCGGGATCCATTGGCGTGTGACGGACGACACCCTACACATCTCGACCCCGGATGTCAACAGCAACACGACTCCCACCAAGAGGATTCTCGCCTCCGTAGTCGGCAAGGTCTATGATGTCCTCGGCCTATTTGCACCCTTCACCATCGTGGCCAAGATACTTCTCAGGAAGGCTTGGTCACACCAATTGCCGTGAAACCAACCCCTACCAGAAGATCTGCAGCAGCAGTGGGTTTCCTGGATATCTGACCTTCCAGCCGTGACTTCGCACCCCATCCAACGAAGATACTCACTTCATGACGCTCCCATCGAATCGCAGAGCCTTCACGGATTTGCTGACGCCTTTAACGAGGCATATGGAGCTGTCATCTACCTGCTTCGACGTCACCAAGATGCCACAATAACATCCTCAATCATTCTAGTCAAGGCAAGGGTTCTACCACTCAAGTCCCTAACAATACCAAGGGCGTAGCTCACCGCAGCCTTTATGCTCGCCAAGCTCCTCAAGTATGTCTCTAATTAGCTCGACATCCGGGACATCACGGCTTGGAGTGAATCCTCGATCACCCTTTGTTGGTTGAGGAAATCTCCCTCGGCGCTCAAATAATTTGTCGCCAACCGAGTCACAACCATCAACGACTTACTGCCGGACGTCACTTGGAGACACATTTCATCCAACAACTACCCTGCTGATCTCCTCAGCCGAGGTGTCACGGCTTCACACCTGCAAGTAAACAACCTCTGGTGGGACGAGCTTCCATGGCTCACCAGTCCGCCTGAGTATTGGCCGACGCCTCAATTCATTCATCCCAAGGAGCTCCCGGAAGTCAGAGCAGTCATTCTCATGACACCTTCATCACCAGAGACCAACTTCTGGGACAGCTTCTCTTCCTATTCTCACTTAGTTTGTATCTACTCCTGGGTGAGACATTTCATTGCCAACTGTCGACTCAAGATCGATCAGCGCCTGCTTCGAATCTTCTTAACCACAGAGGAATGTAAGAAGACAACCACCGTCCTCCTCTCATTGGCTCAGCAGAAGACATTCCCTGACGTCATTCAAGCCGCCAGGAAGAAGCAGTCACTTCCCCGTTCACACCTTCTACACGGTTTCAACACTCTCATCTCTGACGAAGGTCTTCTCTTCATCCAAGGTCGAGTTCGAGATCACCGCCGAATCAGGGAACCACACAAAACATCCCTCTTTCACTTCAATCTTCCCTGACGAAGCTACTTCTCCACTCCCTCCATCGGAAGTACCTCCATGCTGGGATCAACACACTCATGGCGATAATTGGTCATACTTACCACATTGCCGGACTCCGGAACCACCTGAAGAAGCTGAGTCGCCAGTGCCCCACATGCCAGAGGTCATACAACCGTGGAGTGCAACAACAGATGAGACTTCTACCTATCACCCAAACATCTTCATCACCTTCGTTTGCAATTACCGGCTTGGACTTCGCTGGGCCCTTCACCATTAAAAGAGGTCACACTTGTCGCCCAACGAAGTTCAAATCCTATGCCTGCCTGTTCATGTGCATGGCCACCAAGGCTGTGCACATTGAACTTTGTGCCGACCTCACCATTGATGAGTTCCTGCCAGCACTTCATCGCTTCTGCGCTCGTCGAGGCACACCACAACAGATAAACTCTGATAACGGGTCCAATTTTGTCGGGGCTTTCAACGAGATAAAGGACATTGAACATCTCGTCCACAACTCCAAACAGAAGTTATCTCACTACTGCGGAGAGAACAGCATTGAGTGGAGATTCATTCCTCCTCGATCGCCCAAATTTGGTGGAATCAGGGAGGCTGGTGTCAAACTCATGAAAATCCTGATGCGCAAGAACATCTCACCACACCTCTTCCAGTTCCACGAACTCTCCTCCCTCCTGACCGAAATTGAGGCAATCCTAACTTGAGGCCCATCATCGACATTCATTCAACCAACTCACCTGATCAGATACTCACTCCAGGACACTTTCTAATAGGATGTCCGCTCACTGCTCCTCCCACTAAACAAGCATCTCAGGCCAAACTCCCCGCCCTCCGCAGATGGCAGCTGGTGCAAAGACTGGCCCAGGACATCTGGGTCACCTGGAAGTCTACGTACCTTCAGCAGCTCAACGCCCGCGAGAAATGGAAGACAGGCAACCACGAGTTCCGGATTGGCGACCTGGTCTTCCTCAAGGACAACTCCTTCGCCTACCGTCGGTGGCTGCTGGCACGGATTTCAGCCATCTATCCGGGAGATGACGACATCACTCGAGTCGTAGACATCACCTGTAAGGGAAAGACCTGGAGAAGAGCAGTCCACCACCTAATCCCCTTCATACAGCAAGAGCACGAACTTGATTCATCGAATTCGCCTAAGGACAACCATCTCGAGGAATGCTCAGACGATTCCTCATCTCGCACCCCCTCCCCAGTGTGTTCAGGACACACAACCTGAACAGGGACAAGAAAGCTCCAAGCAAGCTCCCTCCCGCATGCAGGAAGGAGGCATCTCAACATATCATTAACACTTACCTCAGGAACACACAAGCTTACTCATCAATCATTAGCTACCTTACCTAACTCGTTAACTTTAAATCATATTCATACATCCACAATAACCAGCAGGTTCTGTATCATGTTCATTCTACTTAAGCCATGTTCAATTATTGTATTATTTTGTGTCTTATGAGTTAAACCCAAACTGTTGGAAAGGTTGGGAGTGAGTGCTTTTGGGAACTATTACAAAGTTGAACCCGCAAGGTAGTAAGCCGCGTTTTAGTCATTCCTAGCTCCAGAGACGAGTAAGACTCTTGGTCTTTCAGCCGTGGCATCACTCTTGCCACACCCTCCTCCGGACTTGACACCTTCACCACTAGCTCAGGGTAGTTACGCCTTCTGAACACACTCATCTCATCCTTCACTGGTTTCTGCCTCACTAGCTCCAACTCCTCCATAGAGAACCCACTTTGCAGGTTTAGGATCACTGAAAAGTGCCTCCTCCATCTTTGCTGCTGTGCCTCGGGAGTCTTGCACAAGTTTCTTTCTTCATTCCTCACCACAACCGCTCTCACTGGCACTAGTCTACGTCTACCTCTCTGATGCAGCTCCACACTACCTTGCCTCTATGCATCCCATGCTCAGCCTATTGTGCCTTTCTGAGGAACCAGCTATTCTTTGCTACCCTCACAGCTCTTCTGGCCTTCCTGCGCAGTTCCGCAAACTTCTTCCGCTCTCTTTCATTCTCTGTGTCCAAACACTTCAAGTACGCTTCCTTCCTCTTCTCTAACATGGGCATTAGCATGCCAGCATTCTCCTCAAACCAGTCCACTTTCTTCTGTGAGGAAGTACCTAATGTTGACTTAGCTGCCACACATAGTGCTGATTTCATCACTTCCCACTTCTCTTCCACAGTCCCTGTCTCACACCATTCCTCCTTCAATCTTCTGCTCACCTCACCTGCATACTTATCTCTAACTGTGTCTTTGCCTTTCATACCTCCAGACACTGTGCGAAGCCTTGCCACATCAAACTTTCTCCCTTTCTCATCCTGCCGTCTACTAGTAGGTTTTCTTCCAATCTTCATCTTTAACCTGAGCATCATGTGATCAGTGTTACACAGGGCTTCTCTCATCACCATAGTATCCATGCATCTCCACCTCTCACTCTTCCTCACTATCGCATAGTCAATGCAGTACCCTCGCTTCGACTTTGGATGCTGCCAAGTACACTTGTTTATATCCTTCTTCACGAACCATGTGTTGCACACTGTCGCTCCATTGACACTCAGGAAAGACAACAACTTCTTTCCAGCTTCATACATGACCCCATGCCCATGTGGACCCCTCTCATACCACCAAGGATCATCACTGCTTTCTCTGGAGCCCACACGTGCATTGAAGTCTCCTAGCAGCACATAGGATGAATGAGCGCATTCTTATCCCCCCTACTGGCTGCATAAGTTGGTGCATATACACTGAAAACATACATAAAGCACTTATCTCTGCATCCTCGCTCAACCTTCAACTTCACACTCACAAGCCTCGAACTCCATGCTTTCCAAGATTTACCAGCATCCTTCCACACACCTACAGCACTCCCAGACAGCACAATAGCCACCCCTTCACCCCTCTGTTTCACCACCCCATCACCCAGGCACAGGCCTTCCTGAAGCCAACACCACACTCCCCCTAACTTCATACACCTCATTCCCAAACCACTTAGTCTCCTGAACAGCAGCAACTTCCACTTTATACTTTGACAACTCTCCAACTACCTGGTCCACTTTCCTCTCATCTACCACTTCTGCACTCCCATCCTAGCAGTCTCAATCCTACCATCTACATCCAACAATGTACGCATATTCCAAGATGCCAATACCCAGACTGGGGAACTTTGCATTCTGCTTGTGCTCTGTGCAGTCATACACGGTGTTACTCCTGAGAGGATTGCAAGTCCTCCGCAGGTGTACGAATCTGATGTGCATTGAGTGACGTCATCGGGCGACGTCCTGTACTCATTTCACACATTATACACAGACTCGCAGTCGGCTTTGGTCCACACGGGGGCAAGTGTTGATCACTGCCCAGGGGTCACCGCGTGGAGGCGCCGACAAACGTGTTCAAAGTTAACAATTTAAACACGACCCGACACATACATACATACATACACACACATACATACATACATACATACATACATACATACACAAACTGTAGATGCAGGTTGTTAAGTGTCCCTTCTTTGTTAAGTGCCATTTTTGTTAAACACCTGTTTTGTTCCTGGTTTTTAGTACCTTTATTAAGTGCTCCATTTATCTTGTCTAGTGATGATTGGTGGTTAGCCACAGTTTTTAAGTTACTACTGGCTATTAAATGCCCATTTTTTTTACTGTTTGGTTTAGTGTCTACAGTATATATTATATAAATAATTTATTTTCACATAATAAACAATTTACTTTCATGAGCCAGAGGTGAGTGAAAATAAAGTCAAGGAGTGAAATCTTGCCATATCACTCTGATAAGTGCAATAAGTGGTTTATTCTAAGCTAGATATCTTCACTACTGTAGTTGTACTAGGACTGGTAACTCATGGTATAAAGTTGGACCTGAAGGCTAAATACCAGAGGAAAGTAGCTATTAATTCCTGAAAACTAGTAAGCTAGGCTGGTTGCTATAACTACTAGGCTAATGATCTTGTTCAATACAGCTTGAAATAACACCATGAAACATCATGAGTAATTTTAGGGGTCACTACCTACAAATAAATTTATGATTATACCTAGCTAATATATATATAATATTTATATTTATTGCAGCTTTGATATTTTTACTTGAATATTTCCGCATCACGCGAGCGTTCTGTATTCTCCCATATTGTACGGTTTATATTGTACGCTCGTTGTAGCGCGCGTAGCGAGTAAAATCGATGAAAATTGTATTATGTAGTTTAACGTAGTTAAACGTAGTTAACGAAGATGTAGCCCACGCATCACACGCGCCCAGGAAAAGGTCGGCAGAGGACCTGTGAGTACGGCGACCATGCGCTAAGCGGTCACACGTGAAGCAATGGCACCCAGGCACCAGTATATTAGTCCTGATAGCTAGCAGCTACTGATAGCCACTGTTCTCAGTGCTGGTAGCCCTAGCCTAGCAGCTACCTGATACCGCTAGTCTGCTGGGGGCCCATGAGTTTACAACTTGCAATTCTCATCAGGTAAAATAGTATGCCCAATGGCTGTTCCACCACAGGCACTATTAGCTCTCTAAGGATGGCTGCTCGTCAGTGGTGGTATTATTGGAATAGTAAGGGGCTGTAGATATATTGTACTCTAAATAATTAGTTTTTCTGCAGGTCAGGTTGGATATATGGGATCTAAACCACCAGTTAGTGGTGAATGGCCTTCATTGATACTTACAGATGCAATCAGCAGAAAACAGTAATTCTATGGCTCGACAATACATGGGCATGCTGCCAGTTCAGTTGCCTTGCTTAGCTAGTGCAGTTGGGTTAAGAGTTGGACTCTAGTCCTGATGCTGTTTCTCTACCCACAGTCACAACCCCTAGATCACAAGGGCACGCTGAACCCTCGCTATGGTCAGGCGTAGGCCTTCATTACATGTGTGGGATGTGTTGCCGGCTCCCACTCTCTGCTTTATAACCTTCATTCAAAAAAAATATGATCATTATTGTCCAGTGCATGTTAGTAACTATCTGCAGTATGTGGCCAGACCCTCTCACGGTGTTGCTAAGGTTGGCTCTGTCAAAGTGAGCGGTATTCTCGAAGCAGAAACTCCTGAATCAGTCAGGTGCATGCTGTAATTGATATTTATGCTGACATGAGAGTGTTACATGAGAAGAGGTGGAACAAATAGGGGTTACATAATGAATGAGATTAGAGAATGAACTGTAGTGCTGGATGCAGTGTTTTAGGACTCATAAGCTACACTATACTATTGTCGGTGTGGCATTATAATATATAACTTGGGTAGTAGGTTCTAGTAATTAGGGTTAGATCTCCACCTAGTAGAGGTGTGACGGTCCGTCGGGGCCCCCTTAAAAGCGTCTATGTAGGGCACGCTGCCCTTCACTCTATTGGTACTGGACTTATTCTCACACTATTACACTCACTGCCTGTCTATTCTCACACGATCAGGCTCTCTGCCTGTCTATTCTTGCACTATCAAGCTCTCTGCCTGTCTATTCTCACATGACCAGGCTCTCTGCCTGTCTATTCTTGCACTATCAGGCTCTCTGCCTGTCTATTCTCACATGATCAGGCTCTCTGCCTGTCTATTCTTGCACTATCAGGCTCTCTGCCTGTCTATTCTCACATGATCAGGCTCTCTGCCTGTCTATTCTTGCGCTATCAGGCTCACGGCCGTCTATTCTCTCACTGTCAGGCTCACTGCCTGTCTAGTCTTTCTCTATCAGGCTCATATTCTCTCACTATCAGGCTTACTGCATGTCTACATACTCTCACTCGCAGGCTTGTTGCCTATCTATTCTGTCACTCTTGTTCTTATCCATTCTCACATTCAGACTGGCTGCCTATCTAGTGGCACTTTGTCATGCTTTATTCGTGCACTCTCAAACTCGCTGCCATCTGTTCTTGCACTATCAGACTTGCCTACCTAATCTCGCACTTAGGCCCAGGGCCTATATATTCTTGCATGCACTATCGGGCTTGCTCACCTGCGTATTCTCAAGCTCACTGTCTATCTACTCACAAGCTCACTGCCTATGTATTCTCAGGCTCACTGCTCATGTATTCTTAGGCTCACTGCCCATGTATTCTTAGGCTCACTGCATATCTAGTCAGAGGCTCACTGCCTAGGTATTCTCAGGCTTGCTGCCTATCTACTCACAAGCTCACTGCCTATGTATTCTCAGGCTCACTGCCCATGTATTCTTAGGCTCACTGCATATCTAGTCAGTGGCTCACTGCATATCTAGTCAGAGGCTCACTGCCTAGGTATTCTCAGGCTCGCTGCCTATCTATTCTCAGGCTTACGGCCTATCTAGTCACAGGCTCCCTGCCTATGTATTCTCAGGCTCGCTGCCTATCGGTTCTCAGGCTCACTGGCTATATATTCTCAGGCTCACTGCCTATGTATTCTCAGGTCGCTGCCTATGTATTCTCAGGCTCACTGCCTAGCTCACTGCCTATGTATTCTCGGGCTCACTGCCTATGTATTCTGGGGCTCGCGGCCTAGGTATTCTTAGGCTCACTGCCTAGGTATTCTCAGGCTCACTGCCTATGTATCCTCAGGCTTACTGCCTATGTATTGTCAGGCTCACTGCCTATGTATTCTCAGGCTCACTGCCTACGTATTCTCAGGCTCACTGCCTACGTATTCTCAGGCTTGCTGCCTATGTATTCTCAGTCTCACTGCCTATGTATTCTCAGGCTTGCTGCCTATCTAGTCACAAGCTCACTGCCTATGTATTCTCAGGCTCACTGCCCATGTATTCTTAAGCTCACTGCCTAGGTATTTTCAGGCTCACTGCCTATTTATTCTCAGGCTCGCTGCCTATGTATTCTCAGGCTCGCTGCCTATCTATTCTCAGACTCACTGCCTATCTATTCTCAGGCTCACCGCCTATGTACTCTCAGGCTCACTGCCTATGTATTCTCAGACTCACTGCCTATCTATTCTCAGGCTCACTGCCTATGTACTCTCAGGCTTGCTGCCTACGTATTCTTAGGCTCACTGCCTATGTATTCTCAGGCTTGCTGCCTATCTATTCTCAGGCTCACTGCCTATCTATTCTCAGGCTCACTGCCTATGTACTCTCAGGCTTGCTGCCTACGTATTCTTAGGCTCACTGCATATCTATTCTAAGGCTTACGGCCTATCTAGTCACAGGCTCACTGCCTATGTATTCTCAGGCTCACTGCCTATGTATTCTAAGGCTCACTGCCTAGGTATTCTCAGGCTCGCAGCCTATCTATTCTCAGACTCACTGCCTATCTATTCTCAGACTCACTGCCTATGTACTCTCAGGCTTGCTGCCTACGTATTCTAGGGCTCACTGCCTATGTATTCTCAGGCTTGCTGCCTACGTATTCTAGGGCTCACTGCCTATGTATTCTCAGGCTTGCTGCCTATCTACTCACAAGCTCTCTGCCTATGTATTCTCAGGCTCACGGCCCATGTATTCTTAGGATCACTGCATATCTATTCTAAGGCTTACGGCCTATCTAGTCACAGGCTCACTGCCTATATATTCTCAGGCTCGCTGACTATCTATTCTAAGGCTTACGGCCTATCTAGTCACAGGCTCGCTGCCTATCTATTCTCAGGCTCGCTGCCTATCTATTCTCAGGCTCGCTGCCTATCTAGTCACAGGCTCGCTGCCTATCTATTCTCAGGCTCGCTGCCTATCTATTCTCAGGCTCGCTGCCTATCTATTCTAAGGCTTACGGCCTATCTAGTCACAGGCTCACTGCCCGTGTATTCTCAGGCTCGCTGCCTATATACTCTCAGGCTCGCTGCCTATCTATTCTCAGGCTCGCTGCCTATCTATTCTCAGGCTCGCTGCCTATCTATTCTAAGGCTTACGGCCTATCTAGTCACAGGCTCACTGCCCATGTATTCTCAGGCTCGCGGCCTATATACTCTAGGCTTCCTATCTAGGCTCGCTGCCTATATACTCGCTGCCTATCTATTCTCAGGCTCGCTGCCTATCTATTCTCAGGCTCGCTGCCTATCTATTCTAGGCTCGCTGCCTATCTATTCTAAGGCTTACTGCCTATCTAGTCACAGGCTCACTGCCCATGTATTCTGGGGCTCGCTGCCTATATATTATCAGGCTTGCTGCCTATGTATTCTGGGGCTCGCTGCCTAGGTATTCTCAGGCTCACTGCCTATGTGTTCTGGGGCTCGCTGCCTATATATTCTCAGGCTCGCTGCCTATCTATTCTCAGGCTCACTGCCTATGTATTCTGGGGCTCGCTGCCTATCTATTCTCAGGCTCACTGCCTATGTATTCTGGGGCTCGCTGCCTAGGTATTCTCAGGCTCACTGCCTAGGTATTGTCAGGCTCACTGCCTATGTTTTCTCAGGCTCACTGCCTATGTATTGTCAGGCTCACTAGCTATGTATTCTCAGGCTCACGGCCTATGTATTCTCAGGCTCACGGCCTATGTATTCTCAGGCTCACTGCCTATGTATTGTCAGGCTCACTGCCTACGTATTCTCAGGCTCACTGCCTACGTATTCTCAGGCTCACTGCCCAGCTATTCTCAGGCTCACTGCCTATGTAATCTCAGGCTCACTGCCTAGGTATTCTCAGGCTCACTGCCTATGTATTCTCAGGCTCGCTGCCTATTTGTTCTGAGGCTCTCGTATGCATCTACACGGCGCCCACTCAATTATCCCATTACGCAATCAGGACATGCTCCTTCTCACTTGTGTCTGTTGCTGCCTCCACCAGGCACACCCACTGTTATTACTAAGACACGGTCACTTGACTGAATAGCTAATGCCGGCTTGGGGAGGGTTGAACAGTAGTACTAGGATACAGGAGTAAGTCATGGAGTCACACGCCACTTGACTATGGCAAGAGTAGTGTAGAGAGTAGTGATGGTACTGTTAGCACGTAAGGTTAGATTCTCCACCCAATAGGGGTGTGGTGGTCAGACAGATCATGCCTGGGGTATGGGGTCCGTCACGTATTAACCACTACTGTCTCCTTCACCCGACGGCCACTACCCTGGTTGTGTTCCTAGAGTCTACTTAGACTTCAGTGTGCAGTGAAAGCAGGTGAGTTGGGAGTATACAGTACTCACCAGTCCTGGTTTACTGAAGCTGTGCCCATTCGGGTTACCCGAGACAGACATGGTGGCTGGAGTCATCCAGGTACCAGGCACTGATCACAACTCCAAGGTCGGTGGCACCACTCCCTTCTCTAAGGAACCAATACGTAGTCACTGGATGGCCACATCACAAAGTCAGTGAGAGGGAGAAGGTTGGGGGTCATGGGTAGTTCAGCATTACTCTTGTCATAACGCTCAGTTCTCAATGTGTATACTTGTCTGTACTTACTTTCACAGGTATACAGCCTACTACCATTGGTAAGAGAGCTGTCAACCCCCTTTCCTAACCTATTACTTATAGCCTTGGGGGTATAGGCCGCCTCCTGCGGCCCTTTGGGGGACTCCGGCGATGCAGGGCAATTAATGCTAATTGCCACTGACCTGCCGAGTCTCTCACCCCCAAGGCCACACAGGGGGGTGGGTCCAAGGTCATACCGCTGCCTCACGCAAGGAGCATGCGCACACATGACTGCGGGCTCACATCAGCTCAGACTGCCAATCTGTAGTTTAGGAGGACGACAGCAGGTAACCTTACCAATAAGGCGAATTGTAGTTAAATGTAGTTTAACGTAGTTAAACGTAGTTAACGAAGATGTAGCCCACGCATCACACGCGCCCAGGAAAAGGTCGGCAGAGGACCTGTGAGTACGGCGACCATGCGCTAAGCGGTCACACGTGAAGCAATGGCACCCGGGCACCAGTATATTAGTCCTGATAGCTAGCAGCTACTGATAGCCACTGTTCTCAGTCCCACCACCTCCCCATTTCAAACCACCTAATTAAGGATAGCTAGAAATACTCCATCCAATTCTTTGGATGTGATTTGAGCTGGGGGGACTCCGGCGATGCAGGGCAATTAATGCTAATTGCCACTGACCTGCCGAGTCTCTCACCCCCAAGGCCACACAGGGGGGTGGGTCCAAGGTCATACCGCTGCCTCACGCAAGGAGCATGCGCACACATGACTGCGGGCTCACATCAGCTCAGACTGCCAATCTGTAGTTTAGGAGGACGACAGCAGGTAACCTTACCAATAAGGCGAATTGTAGTTAAATACCATAATAACCACTCGCCGCAACTGTTTGAAAACAGCCAAACAATACACGTCATTTAAACTTTTTTTTTTTATTAGCTAAGTAAAGTAGACGCTGTAACCCACAATACTTTCACACAACTGGACATACCTACACAAGACTTACCTACGCGGTTAGTCTACATGGTTAGTCTAGTGGACAATAAATTTTCAAGTAAATACTGTTGCGTATGACTTATAACTGTGACAAAGAGCGCATTGAATTACCACCGCCACTAACCTGAGCAGAAATGGAACTCCAGTAGGTTTTCAAGTTTTAACTGCACCCGCAAAAGAATCAATAAACAATTCAATTTCTAGGATGATATGGGTAATGATACACTAAACCAGGGAATTCTGTTTAGTGAAGTTTGGGACAGGGTCGACCACTGAACTAACGCAAACAAGCCAGGGTCAAAGTACAAAATGACTTACGTACGTCCAAACATATATATATATTATAAACAAATATCCCCAATTTTCAATTGAGTTACCCCTGATAGTGTCTCACTCGCCAATTATATATGTATATATACATGTATATATGTACATCAATGTTAGGTAGTAGCTTGTATGCTGTTGAGCTTATCTACAAATATTGGGAATGTCACGAGCACCTGATTGCATTATGTATGGCTTGCTATTGTCCACATAAGGTTGAATGTATTGTGGGTTTGAACTGATTCTCTCTCTCGTGTGTGTGTGTGTGTGTGTGTGTGTAGGTTGTGGGGTTACCCTTTGAGTATGATGGATCCGAAACTAAACATGGATAACTTGCAACAGTGTCTGGTGAAGGTGGTGAAGTCAGAACACACTGCTGCCAGAACTAAAGAGGACTTTGAAGCCTACTATGTCCTCGCTAATCTTGGTGAGGTTTGTACTTTGTGTACACTTTTTCATGTGTTATTATGTTATAGGTCATACAGACATATTGGCCCGTGCTATATCATTGCAGAAAAATAGTACTTGGTATGTGTGTACATTATATTTTTTGTAGGAGCATGGCACAAACTGAGAGAGAGTTATGGAGGCATTAGTTGTATAATGGAATCGTAGAAATATCCCATGGAATGTCTGCTAGCATTTACATTTGAAAATTTTTTTTTAGGAATCCCCTCCTAGTGGGTGAAGTAGTCAGCTTCTTTAGGAATCCCCTCCTAATGGTGAAGTAGTCAGCTAACCTTTTGTTTTTAATCGTATGACTGGTATATATCTAAGTATTAGTGTTTCAAGCTAAGTGAACGAGATTGTTGTTCCTATAAATAATGTGAATTGACATTCATTCCTGAGCAAATTCATTCGGCCAAAGGAGAAACGACACCCTAAGTTCACCCCTTCCCCAGAACTCTATCTTCCCTCCATAATCATATCATGTAAGCGTTGCCCATGGACTAGCGCACATGTACAGTGCTGATAACTTTCTGGAATATTTACAAGGTGAAGTTTGACGTTAAAAAAATTCAAAATTCATCCACGTCACATTCGAGCTGGTAAGGTGGTGAAAACTTGCTATTCTTTTGTATGTCTTGTAGCAACCACACTTTATTGGACCTGTGTGTGGAGATCAGTCTGAGTTTCATGATCAACAACTTTGTGAAGTGTTGTAGACTCGTTCATAAACTTCCTCCTCTGCACCAGGCTGCAGTCTGGCCTCACATGCAGTGCATCCACAGGTGAGTGCTTCTGAGATGACTTGTGTACTAAACCACGCCCAGTTAGTCGACTTGAACTATTGCCTTTACAATGTACATTAATCCTCGGGCATCCATCCCACCCTTTACCTTATTAATCTGGTGTAGCCATGTGTCCATCCCTTGTCACTAATTCCTTGCCATAGCATCAGCTGTGTAATTTTGGCAGAGGTATAGGCTTGAAGCTCCGCCCTCTCTCAGCTGGTGATGCTGATTGGGGCTACTGAGCAGTACAAACCCCTGAATCTGAGCCCAAAGGAGAAACGACACCCTAAGTCCACCCCTCCCCCAGAACTCTGTCTTGCCTCCATAATCATATCATGTAAACATTGCCCATGGACTATCGCAACAGAACAGAGTAACTGGCTACTGCTGCCTAAGTATTTTAACGTACTCCAGGTAATCTAAACTCTTCCATTGCCCTAGGGTCTTGATCATGGAATCTTCCATTCCATTTGCTGCTGCTGTTGTAACTGCTCCTATCTGGAAGCTGTGGCTACTGTATCAAGAGCACTCAACTCCTGCCTTCACCAAGGCATCCCTCACGGTTGCCAAGAAGCCTCTGGCTGGTTAAATATCAACCATCAATAAAGTGGAAAATAGGGCCTCTTCCCTTTACCCAACAAGAAGGGACTTGCGCATCGCCACTATGGGGTACAGCTCTGAGTCATTCTTTCCTATGAACAGAAACACGCCCATGCGGAAAGGGTCTGTCTCGGAAGCCTTGAGCTTGACCCTGAGCACTGATGGATTAATTCCTGGTGTCGTCAACTGCCAGGTCCTGCCTTGTCAGATGGGCGGACTCATCAAAACTCCCATCGCTTGACACAGTCAGCTCCCCAGCTTGAACAGACTTAAAGAAGGCCAGACAGCATGCTGACCATAAAATGGCTCTGTCTGGGGGGGCTAGGGCCTTTTCACACCTCTGAGTGTGTAATAAAGCTTCTCTAGTGGCTTCACAAATGAGTCGGATGGTCCCTCCTCAATATGTAATTGCCTCACACCTGATAAGTAAGATTTAAAGGTCATGTGTTTGAGGCCATCCTCCTTTCCAAGCCTAGCTACAGACTTACAGAGTCCCTCTTCTGTCCCTGACAATGCTTGGCGACCCTCACTTGGGCAGAATTCTCCATACCGCTTCTGTGCACTTCTGTAAGCTCACCGAGTTGAATCAGCCACCCTTCAGGGAGAGTGGGTGAGCAAATTGGCCCAGCTCACCACTGTCCAATCTAGCTGGTCCACCACCAGCGCTTGCAGGATTCCGTTTGGTATTGCCGTGGAGACTGCCAAGCTTCTGGTCTTAGTCACTGGAAAGAAAGCAATTCATTTCGTGACACTGCGTCAGCAGCCCCATTCTCCACCTCAGATATGGATGTCATACCAATTGCTAGGGAGTTTAAGCTGGAACCACCATGACAATCATGCCTATACCATTCCAGGCTGGTAGGAAATACACCCACCATTGCAAATCCGATCTAAAGCCCTTGTTTAGTCTCACTTTGTGGCAACGCTCCTGTACTTCCCTCAATCCTCCTCCTCTAAAGTGACCTGCCAGGCTTGACAACGCAACACGCGTACTGCAGCTGGCCGATGATAGAAGATCCCTATTAGAGCACACCTTCCTTGATCCCAACTTTGAAATGCCCACCTGTAGCCTCCACAGCATGTTGTCTGGGAGTCCATGACCGTCTGTTCCATATCTAGCTCAATACCCAAGAACACTAGGCATTGCCCTGGTCCCAACTCATCTGTCCTCTGGATGTACTGGCACCATTTACCAGGCTGGTGATTCTGAAAGACCAACCCAAACCTGATCACTTGCACTCTGTCATAAATTCTCCCATCCAGGAGACCCACCTCTCTGCCCAACCAGACTTCATTCTCCAAGTAGATATTACACTCGGATGCACTACTGCAGTAGTCAAGGCACTCGAGCACTCACAACCTCCCATACCGATTGAGCTCCCCTTTACCCATTTCAATTACCATTAACTGTTTGCCCACAATTATGCCTTATCAACCACATGCAAATAGTTAGATCAGATGAGAAATGCTAATATAATGAACAGTCAACAATCTTGAACATCTACGCACTCGGGTGGTCCTTCTGACTGCAACCGTCTCAGTTGCTGCTAGGCCCTGCCTGTCCACCACCATTGTCTCTGGCTGGCTCCACGCTGCCTCACATGGGCCTCCTGTGATCACCATGACACCTCAAACCTGCAGTGAGATGACGTGCACTTGCCATCATTCCAGGCATAACAAGGGCCCCTCCAATATTTTGACGCCATTACTCTAAGGTGTGCCCACATATCTTTCCCTTTGCTAGGGAACCTGCTCTGCACAACTGATTCATACAGAGCAAGCCATTGCACCCAGCTGGTGAAGTCTAGGATCTCTCGTCTACAGGTTGCCGGTGCCCCACACTTCCCCGGCTCTAGTTCTGACTGGGCTCTCCTCCTCTTTGCTTCCAGGCTGTCTCGGAGGAGCTCAGCCATGTCTACCATATCTCCTCTTAATTCTCTTCACAAACTCTCAGTCTCGGGTCCTTTACCATCTGTCACAGCTTCCTTCACTGATTTCATGCTTCCAGCTATTGCTCTGCTTACTAAGAGTGAGCTGTCAATGTAAGGCACCCTAGCCCATCGACCTACCCCCATGCTATTCGCCCACCTTCTAGCCTTGTGTCGTTTCAGCCTTGTGTGATTCCTGTGAGTCGTCAGACCTTCCAGACCCACGGGTTCCCACATGCCCACTTAATTATTACAATCAATTTCCAACCCAGAAAGCACCTTACCACATCCTCCTTCAGACGTGTCAGAGACCCGGCTACTGTCCAATCCTGGGTTTGAACCTGTTCCTGACCCTCCAAATCCCACCTTGTGGCAAACAAGCTTGAAACACTGCCTCCACTTTTGTTTGATAAGGTGGCCTGAACCAGAGTAATCTCAGCACTCTAGGCGGCCGTACTTTCTTCCTGATCTCCTCTCAGTTCGTCCATCTCACGTTGCATAGCAACTGGGTGAAGTGTCGGTTTTCGGGTTGGATTCCTTGGTGACCAAGGAGTTGTTGCCACACGCAAATAAGCAATCAAATATTCAGAACTTGAATTTCTGCTGGCATTGATGAACGCTTACATTCAGTAGAAACTCACACCCCCTGTGATATGAAATAGGTAAAAACAACAACAAGAACAACAACAATGACAACCTGCTTCTGCTCTTCCAAACTTGCTTACTTACTTTGTGCACACACACTGGGAGAGCAGTTCAGTTCAATGTTGTAAAGGGAAGCAGAAGAATTGGAAAATATTTGAGTTCTTGTGTTAGTGTTGTCAACGCTAGGGCTTTCAGTCAGCTTCTTCTATGCCTCACGTGCTTTATTTAGGATACTTGACTGCTGTCTTGAAATCTTACTCATATGTGTCCTGAGGGCTGGGCCCATGGGATTTTTTTTCTTTTTTTAGACTATATCTTATTTTATTCTCTCTTGTTATTGATTGGACTAGCAGATAGTGTTTCTATGATGAGTTTGTTTGAGGGAGTGTGTGCTGACCTGCCTGTAATGAGGTTACTGTTGGTGTTGTTTAGAAGAGCTCTGAGGACAATGTGTAAAGCTTATAGCTGTAGCTCAACATCACTTCCAATGAGGTAAAGGGTATATTTATGTGATTACTGTCATGATGGTGTCATTTGTGATGGCAGGACGTTAATGGATTGGCTGCAGATTAGACAAGTAGAAGAAGCTTTTAACTTGTGTCAAGGTTATGGTGAGTAATTAAGCTTTTGTTGTTATTTTTACTTCAGCTTTATTTCTGAAGTGTATTGAAAGAATACACTAAATAGTGTTTAAAAAGTTATATCAATTTCACCTTGCAATTTCATCAAATATTTTGTTGGACAATTTTATTATGTATTTAGCTTGCTTGAAATGCCTAAACTGAACCAAGATGTAAAAATGTTTCTATCATGTTGTTTTATTTTACCTTGCATGCTAAATTTAGCTCTCACTTCTATACCCTGCTGTTCTGAGATGAACAAGTGACATTTGTCCTAATCATTGGCCCAAATGACAAAACAATTTAAATGTACTAAAATATGACTTACCGAAATGTGTACCTAAAAATACAAGCCATCAAATCTAAAAACAACTTTTAAAATTATTTTTAGTGGAGTTTTTGTTTGTTTGTTTGTTTGTTTTTTAACTTTTTAGGTATACCTATTGAAGATAACAAAATATTCTTCAGGAAAAACGTTTTCAGAGAAACAGAGCAGGTGTGTTAACCGCAATGTTGGCTTCATCAGCTTGAATACTGTGTGTGTGTGTGTGTGTGTGTAGGTGTTTTTAGTGCCTCCCAATATTTCAGAACTCTCAGAAGATCTTAGCTCTAGCTGGATAATAAGATCAAAGCATTCTTCTACATAAATTCTCTGCATATTTTTTAATACTATTATCATTTTATATTCTGCTCATATTTTTTATACTTTGTTCATAATTTTTTTATTGCCTATCAACTCAAACATTTTTTATTTCGTATTTAGTTGAACATATAAACACAATTTTAGTCCCATAAATAACTCAATACACAGTGTTTGGTTTACTATGGATAGTAGAATTCACTAGTAGTTGCACAGCAAGTAGGGAATGGAGAACACCCAGGTTTGGCGCATGGTTCTGCACTGTCTGATTTCCCTCTGTTCATCTGACTTTCTCCCCAGACCATAGCTTTGTCAAAGTCCGTTTTCATCTACAATACATGTAATAGAACTGGACCTGTACCATTTAAACTACCAATTTAGATGCCACACTCACTGAAGTAATGGTATTCATGTCTTGGTACTCCTGACTCGCTGTGTTGAGAGGATAAATTTCTCCGGGGTCATGATGTAGATTGTACAGAATGGGAGGGTCATAAGCCCGCTTTGAATAATTAGCACGGCACACTTCATCATGGTAGTCATTGTCACATAGTCCTCTACAAGGTGAACATCGTTGGACAAGAAGCTGAACAACTGCCATCATTCAATGCTTTACACAATGTTTGGATCAAACCAGTTATTTTCCTCTAAATGTTTTGTTATTTTCAGTGCTAAACTTTACTGTATGTATGCTTAGGTGCATTTTTTTCAGCTAGAAATTTCTGTGCACTGTAATCAGTCCCACAGTTTTGACAACACACGCATAAGTAAATCTTCGCTCACCCGTGTGAGAAAAAGTGAGCTTTATACTCTTTCCAACTCATGGCAAACAGACCATCATCAGGAAAAGATCCTAAGGATAATAGTAGAAGTGGTCTCTGTTGCTCTAGGTCACAGTCAAAGATTATTTTTAGTGACATGCTACAACTGGTGGGTAATTAGTTCATACATAAAATGATCAACTTAGTCACTTCTATCTTTATTCTCTCTTGGAGCTTTAGGTAACAGTTTGCTGGACTCAGTAGGTTATGGCATAAATTACCATCACCTGATAACTATAGACTCATTTATTACTTACTGCTGCATTGTCAAAAATAATAGGTGACATATCAAAGCCGTCGAGAGTGACATTAGGCAGGTCACCCCACGAGTTTCATCAGAGTAGGAAAAATATCCGAAGTGGATGCAAGCTGCATTTGAATATCAAATTTTTATTATGACTACAGTAGTTTTATTTTATATTGCATTGGTAAAAGTATGGACTTCATTTTAGATAACAATTAGAAGTTGTTTTTTTTTGTTTGAAAGCTAATAAAATGTCAAACATAACCCAATGTTTCAACTTCTCACTAAGTTCAATGTTTCAACTTCTCACTAAGTTCAATGTTTCAACTTCTCACTAAGTTCAATGTTTCAACTTCTCACTAAGTTCAATGTTTCAACTTCTCACTAAGTTCAATGTTTCAACTTCTCACTAAGTTCAATGTTTCATCTTCTCACTAAGTTCCTTCTTTCATCCAGTAAATTATTGAACAGTCATTGTTGTTTTGATGTTGTGTTTTGCAGTTGTTTTTTTCGTGTGTGTGGCAACTCAAACTGTTTAATATCTTACTTCAATAGTTTTTCCAAGCTTTATCTTGTTAGGCCACCATGCAATTGCAGGTTCTCTTTGCCCTCCTTCCCATGTAGTTTCTTTACCACATCTCAATGGACCAGCATTACCTCCCCGAACTTCACGTACTAGAGAAGGTCTGTAATATATATATATATATAATATATATATACATGTATAACCTGTTATACCGTATATCACTTTTATTTCGATGCTGATATAATTTCGAAATGTGCATAGTATACGAAATTAAATTATACGGAAAATTTAAGTTATGAAATATTTTCTTATGAATATTTGGATATATGAATAATTGTGACCGTCTATGGGAAAATCGGGCACAACGCGGCATGCGTAGACGTCGCAAAAAGATCGATTTAGTTCTTAAAATTGTATTAAATAAGCCTAACGAAGGGAATGGTTAGGTGATATATAGCGGGAATGGCTAAAGCTCTACGGCGGGAGAGCTTAATATCTGCTTGCCGAGGAGTGTGTAAGTGCAAAAATAATTTTTTCGTCGGGGCCGCGTTGTGCCCGATTTTCCCGTAGAGGGTCACAATTAAGGAACGAAAAATTGCATGCCACGTGCTCTAGTAGAGCATTTTTCTCTCAAGAAGGAAGACATGTCTCTACACCGGTACTTCGCGAGCAGGGAGGGTCTTCCTGAAGCAAATGGAGATCTATCAGCAAGTGTTCCATCTAGAGCTATTGCACTTGCCAACAGTGAGGTGCTTAAGGCTCCAACTCAGCCATTTCATGCACGCACGCATGGTTAGATCAGAAATTTTAGTGTAAAACAAATTTCGTGGGAAAAAAATTTCGTATAAATCTTAAGGAAATTAAAATGTAATGAAATATTAAAAAGGTATGCTGATTACACATTTGCTAAATGATTACAATGACTTGCTTTTACCAACTCCGTTAACTTCAGCTAAGGTATATTTAGCTCTGACTTCACTACCTCTCATCATTATTTCAGAGCCACCCCTTTTGATATTTTCATTCAACTATCGTATTCTGGTAAATAAACCACTAATAAACCCATTATCTGCAGTAAAGAACACAAATGTATTATCATCAATATTTGCATCTGTCAAGGCTTGAAAAATCTGTCTTACGACCCAGTCTAATTCATTGAGTGCACCTCCAAACTTTCCACTGATGCTAGAATTTGTGAATTGCTTGCTTGCAAACTGAGGATGATGAGTATGTTGGAAATCCATGTACAGGAAGAGTGGAGATGACTGAGCTGAAGTTAAAATCAGGATCACTCACTGAAGTAAATAGCAATCACAGATTTATTACCTGTAGCTTTGTCAATAGCCATTGTTGCATGTGCAACATATTGATTGGTAATATTGAGAAAATCAACTGGTTGTTGCACGATAACATCATCAGAAAAAACTGGACATCCTAATAGGTCTAAAATGAGGCAAGATAATATTTGTTTTTCAGTGCTTTACCCAATGAATATTTTAAAACATTGCAGTAACACAAACTTGTCATGCACTGATCGAAGCATGGCGTATCTGGATAGAAGCATACAGGACAAGGACACATGTCATTAGAGCATGGCATACCCTACATCAGCACAATAATCAATTGTTACAAATTGAATGTGTTAAAGAACTGAGCCATACATAGTAGCTGTCGAAGCCATGCTTTGTTGGAAGATACTCAAACTTTTCTCCAACCCCGAGATGCCACTTGCCAACAATAGCACTGTAGTAATTCTTGGATTTCAAACTTTCAGCAATAGTAGTTTCATTCAGTGGGAGACCTAACGTAGAATGACAATAATGAAATACCTATAGTGCTCTCTTAAGCCTTGTCAACTGTATCTATACACCATAAAGCAGCACTGTAGACAGAATTGAGAAGATGCAGTTCTTGAAGAAACTTCAACGATGCACAGACATATTTATTACATATAACTTATTGCACAACTCAGGATACAGTATGAGGAGATAATTCACAAGTATGCATGAACACTCGCATGATGCAGAAATACTCAATGAAAACATCCAGATAATATATCTTTGTTTTTGTTCAATCTCTAGAAACCTCACTCATAACCCCAAAGTAATTTACAGAATGGATGTTTCCGAATGAAAATATTTTGGTATGTGTGTAATTAAAATATACCTGTTTTCTATCTAATACCTCAGATATTACAGTAGTCTGGGGCATACCTAACCATAGTAATAACAATACCTGCAACATGATGGTGGGTGGGGCTAACTCAACATCGCATTTTTTTATTTTAGAACGACCCTTTCCAATTGCGAAAAAGTGGCCTACACAATCACCGAGGAGCAGTGATTCCTGACGGGGATGAGTGAGTACGTTCTTAGGGTTCTCCGGATTAATAGTAGTTATAAACTAGTGATGTGCTTGAGCACAAATGGCGAGCGAGCCTAAAGACTATACTATTTTTATATGAATGATTTTGACTTCTAACACTGAAGCTACTGAAAATAAGGTCTAGTTTTTAAATTTCGCATACACGGTAAAGGGATTTTAGTGCCATAGTAACAACTCTCTGCAACTGCTTGAATTGAAGTAAAAAAACAACAACAAAACAATACACGTTATTTAAAAGTTTTCTTTGTGATATTCTTTAGCTAAGTAGTGGTTGTAACACACAATGATTTGACACAACTGGACATGCATCTACACAGACTTACCTTCGTGGTTAATCTAGTGGACAATGCATTTTCAAGTAAATACTGTTGCGCACGGCTTATAACCATGACAAAGAGCGCATTGACTTACCACCGTCACAAACTCGAATAGAAATGGAAGTCCCTTAAGTTTTCAAGTTTTAACTGCACCCGCAAAAGAATTCAAAATGGTAAACAATTCAATTTCTAGGGGTGATACGGGTACTTATCGATAAACCAGAGGATTCTGTTTAGTGCAATTTGGGACGGGGTCGACCACATTACTAACACAAAAACGCGAGGGTCAAAGTACAAAATGACATACGTACGTCCAAACATATATACAAATAAATAAATAAATAAACATCCCCGATTTTCGATTGTGTTACCCCTGTAAGTGTCTCGCTTGCTCGCCAATTACTAGTTTATGTGAGTGCGTACTTGTAGGTAGAAACAGGGCGTCGTACTTAAGTATGTGGCACTGAATATATCAATACTCAATAGTAGTGTATTTTCGTGGCACTATTTAGCTTTTTCCATCCACTACTATGCTGGTGTCTGTCCACCTAAACATCCATTTACTGCTAACCATTATTGGTTGAAGTTTGCATAGAAGGTGTGCACATTTTATTGTACATACACATTCAACCTCAGGGCATACTTCCCTTGGAATCGAGAAACTATTATAAGTAGACATCATCAGTAGGCTGTGTGTCAAAAGCACTACAGTGAAGATCTTTACCTTATTGAGGATTACAATATTTAGTTTTCTACTTGTCAATAGTAGTAACTTACATTGGTGTGTTATAGTATATATCAGAGGCAGATGTAGGGGGTTCAACTGGTGTTGTACGAGCCCTCCTTTTTAGGAATGAACTCATTTTTTAGTGGATTTCTTCCTGTAAGTGGAACAAAATTATAATAGCAATCACTTTTTGTTTGCCGTTGTTTTTCCTCGTCCTCCAGTAATGGTAATCTCCTACAATGTACTTCTACTTATTGATATGCTGAGTCAGGATTGTCCTTATAATGTGGCCTACCAAGGTCGTAGTATCCCATGGAGAGCAAGTTTGGCACTTACTAATTCTGGAGTGAATATAGTATTGTATTTAGTAGTAGTTGTTGTTTTTTCATGGTTGAATTATAGCTAACAACTTTCATTAGCTAAAAAATGTCATTGTAAATTATTTTGATTTCTCTCAAATTCATTTCTCTCATACATGTAATTAGTTTCATTTTTCTCATAAATCAATTCATTTTCTTTCATGATACTTACCTATTCACTCATTTTCTTTATTCTAGACTAAAATACCTTTGTAAATTAATTTTGTTCTTAGTTTTAATAGTTTTCCTTCCTGAGTTTAGCAGTTCATTAATTTCAGTTTTGGACAGTCACATTATAATACTAATGTGAATAAATATTAGAATACAAAACTTGTAGGAAATACACATTGAAAATTGTGGCTATAAATTGACTTGGCATTAAATTTACAAATTTATGATTTTGTTGGTTGTGAATTATTTGATCAGAATAGCTTCTTCAAAAATTTGCAGAAAAATACTGAGTGAAATAACTGACCAATCAGTACATTAGTGAATATTATGATTGTGTGGTATTATTGTTGACTTACTAGCTATAAACTTCTAAAAAGCTACTGAGACAGATATGGTCCCTTACCTGATACAAGATTATTTGGTTTTAGAAAGACGAAGTCAGACAACCTAGCACCTGGTGCTTCTCAGAGAAAGCTATGTTATGCGGCTAAGGATAAATATTATGAATGTATGGTGAGAAACAACGAATCTATGGATGCTTGTAAAGAGCTGATGGACAAGTTTCATTCTTCTTGTCTAAAGTCATGGGTGAGTACTGTGAACTTATCAATTTTTTGACTTTTGGTGAGTAATCTTAGCTATACCTTTATTTTACAGGTTGTGTATTTTGAGAGAAAACATGAGTATGAGAATTTCAAAACCAAGATGATAGAAATGGGGGCAGAGCCATTGGAAATACATTGGAAGGAGGGAAATGACAAGTGAAACAAATCATGTATATATTTGTTTATCATCTTCATCTCACTAATATAATTCACATGAGTGCAGCAATGACTCTGTACAACCATAATAATTGTTGTTGAAAAGTTAATAAGACCTGAACTTAGCTATACAAAGGAAATAGAATAATACAACATGGAAGGAAAAGGGTGCCAGCTCATCATGACTCTGCCGGTGTCACAGTTTTTTTGGTTGCTCGAAAATTGTGTCACGGCGACAATTTCTTGGATATTTAGTCGCTGAGGTAATCCCAGCAACCTAATTTCCTGGGAAATGTTGTCGCAGTTTTAGGGGGAAGGCGAAGGCCAGGGGAGCTTCTAAGACACCGAGTGTACCAATTCTATGGAGCAATGGAGTTTGTAGCTACATACAGGTCACAATACTGCTGGAAATACAGTAGTGTCAGTTTTAGGGGGAAGGCTGGGGGACACTGAGTGTAGATTCTACAGGGGGAAAAATACTGCTGGGAGGGCAAACAATCTGCAATCACTGCCACCACACTGATACTGGACTTGCACATACTCGATTTTGATAGATGAGTTGCTAATATGGAGAAGGTCAGCAACTACCGTACGCGATGTAATTTAAGCGCCACCATAATACAAGCGCCAACCAGCAACTCACAGCATTATATTACAGAGCGCCACACTTCCTCCTGAATTATTTTTGGGCGGCGCTTCTTTAGTATCACAGTGGACTTTTCAGCCAGCAACACCAGGTTTGAAATCCAAGAAGCGCAGGGTTGGGAGGCCAAGGAAGAATTCTATTGGTCCTAGTTTTCCTCTTCAACCTGCTAATTCCCTTCTATCTGCCATTCCTTCTGCTGGTACTCCATCCGTCAATCCTTCTGCTGGTATGCGATCCATCAATCCTTCTGCTGATGCTCCATCCGTCAATCCTTCTGCTGGTACTCCATCCGTCAATACTTCTGCTGGTATTCCATCCATCAATCTTCTGCTGGTACTCCATCCGTCAATCCTTCTGCTGGTACTCCATCCGTCAATACTTCTGCTGGTATTCCATCCATCAATCCTTCTGCTGGTACTCCATCCGTCAATCCTTCTACTGGTACTCTATCTGCCAATTCTTCTGCTGATCTTTCAACAGCTCTCAACCCCACTGATTTTGAAGAATCCTCCACGTCATTGAAGTCTCCAACTGTAAGAGCCAAGTATTCTCTTGCCCAGAAAAAGAGAGTAGCACAGTATGCTAAACATCATGGGGGGAGAGCTGCAGCTAGACATTTTAAAATTCATCACAGAAGTGTCCAAAGGTGGCTCAAAGTTGAGCTGGATACTATCAAGCACCCACATCGTGCTAAGCGATGCAATAAAAAGGGCCAAGGGAGAAAGCTATCTTATCCCCATGAAATAGATTTTAAGTTGTTGCAGTGGGTTTTAGAACAACGTGAAGAAAAAAACATGCCTGTACACTCTTAAGTTCTTAAAATAAAAGCTTTAACCCTCATAAAACCTATAGTATCTGATTTTAAAGCTTCTGATGGGTGGCTTAAATCAATTATGTGCCGCCACAATTTAGTTTTGCGAGCCAAGACCTCCATGGCACAAGAACTGCCTAAAGATTTAGAAGGTAGAATCACAGAGTTCAGGAGGCAGATTAAACGTATACGAGAAAATGGCAATTTTTCATATGAGTTAATTGGTAACATGGACGAAACTCCAGTTTACATGGATATGGTGCCTTCAAAAACTGTTGATGTTAAAGGCAAAAAGACTGTGAAAATTAGGACCACAAAATCTGAAAAATGTCGGTTAACAGCAGTTTTGTCGTGCACAGCAACAGGGGCTATGCTTCCTCCTATGGTAATTTTTAAAGGTAGCTACTACTCCGATAACAAATGTGCTGGGATCACAAGGCACAGTGGTAGGTTATCAGAAGAAATCCTGGATGGATGAAAAGTTAATGCTAATATGGATTTCAGATATTTGGGTAAAATACACGAAGAAGAGGCCGTCTTTGCTGTTTCTTGATACCTTCAGCGCACACTTGACAGACAAGGTAAAAGATGAATTCCATAAATCTAATACTACTGTATTGGTACATGCTTAAACACTCCAATGATGAGGTGATCAGAAAGCCACCTAAACAACTTGTAGTTAACTGGATTGAAGAAGCTAATACAAAGCTAAGTTCAAATCTTTGTATTGTTAAAAAATCATTTCTTGTGACTGGGCTATCGAATGCTCGTGGCAAAGAAGACCACTTGATAAGAAATGATGAAGCCAGAAAAGGAAGAAATGCAATAATTGTTGAAGTTTTTGGGGAAGTTAATATGGGTTTTCATGAGCCAGAACCCACAAATGACGACCCATTTGAAAGTGAAGATAATTATGAATCAGATTCTGGTTCAGAAAGCGAAACGAATGTAAATATTATTCCAGGCATGATCGAATATATTGACGATAGGGAATCTGAATACTCCATCAGCCCACCAGCCTATGAACCTTTATCAGACATTGATGAGATGGACATGTAAAAATGTAACTATTATTCATTACTTATAGTACATGAATCAACCATTTTCATTCATACTTTTCATTGTATTTATTATTGACTTGTACATGCATCTATTATTATAGTTCATTAATGTTCATTGAATTTAGTATTAACTTAAGTTTCTTCACCAACTTTTTCTTCCCCCTCAGTGTGTAAATACAAGGAATTTCCATCCCACCTTGCAGAAGTACAGACCTTTGTCTTCTACCAGTAATTTTGCAGATGATTTCACCTTCTCTTTCAATAAAATACAAAATGTCTGAGAAAGCTCTCTAGGCACATGCCCCACAACTTGATCATTGTTGATCACAGCCACAGCATATTGGTCTTCAGCATTTCCATGCTCTTGGTTTGTGGAGTATTCAGCACTGGAGTCCAAACTGCCTGGTAGACATGAAAGCCCCTCACTACACTGCTAAATGAGAGCTGAAAGTAAAGAGAACCTGTTGCCAACATGATGTGGAGTACCCACGTTCTTCCAATCCAGAACGGCTGTAATTACTTAAGCGCCACCATAACAGAAGCGCCACGCCCAGAGGAAGTGTATTTTTGAAGCCATAAGTTAAGCGCCACTCCAACCTGAAATGATTATTTTGTGGCGCTTAAATTGCGTCGAGTATGGTAATTTGATCAGAGTAGAAGACAGTCGTAGGTTCATACTATCGTATACTCTTACTGTGGCAGGTTCACAGCCAATTGAGGAGAGAGTGATCCAGTGACTTCCCCCGAGATTTAAACACTGAATAAATTCCTTACTTGCATTGCATGTACATCAAATGTTCTTGTAAGCTGTAAACTAGAGCACTGCAGTCCTGAAATGTGGAGGTACTTGTTCTTCAGTAGTTGCTGTGCACAGTACATAATTTCGTCTGTCAACCATCCATTTGGATCTTCAATAACGTTCTTGTCACTCGCATACAGAAGACTGCTCCCAATTTTAACACATGGTGACAAAGATGCCGTTTCATTGCTTGTCTCCATGGTAATATCCACTACTGTCTTTTTCTTGATTTTATCTTGCTTATTGCAACAGGACCTTCCAGGGTGGCAGTATATTTACCACACACATTATCACAGAGTCTGCATGGACAACGTATTGTTGCACAACGTGTCACACACAAACAACTGTTTTTCATAAGACAAGGGGCATCAACTTTGTTTGATGGTAGGACACAATCCTGGCGTATTCTCTCTCCTCCATGACTGCTGGGGACACGTGTACTAAACTGCGCTTGCGCTACACTATTTCCTAACTGCGACAAAATTTCCCAGTAAATTAGGAACGCCCATATCGCAACCTTTGAAAAGAGCCAGACTGCGTTGCAGAACGCGACATACAAGAGTCGGGCAGCCCCGCCTATTTTATCATGGGCGTCTTACTGGTATGTCTCGGAGCACTTCTAATAACTGCGTCTTGCAGGGCCGACAAGTTACCCAACATAGTCATTCTTTTTGCAGATGATGTAAGTTATTATAAGCCATTAAAATTTTTATCAGCAGAAAATTACTGGTGCGTTATAAACCAGCTTGGTTGGGGAGACTTGGGCATATATGGCCACCCCACTTCTACCACTCCTAACATAGACAAAATGGCCTCTGAAGGATTGATATTCCAGCAGTTTTATTCAGCCAGTCCTGTGTGTAGTCCTTCAAGAGCAGCTCTGCTTACTGGTCGTTACCAGACTAGAAGTGGAATTTATCCTGGAGTATTTGGAGGATCCAGTAAAGGAGGTGTGTACAACTATGCATATTACAGATTTGTTAAAGGTAACTAATTACAATAGGTCTCCCACTGAATGAGACGACTATAGCTGAAGGTCTGAAGTCTAAGAATTACTACAGTGCTATAGTTGGCAAGTGGCATCTCGGAGTAGGAGAAAACTATGAGTATCTGCCGACTAAGCAGGGATTTGACAGCTACTATGTGAGGATTTCCCTTTATTCCTCCATAATTAAGAGGGTGTATTTGCTAACCGTTGTGCGAAAAAGTGTGCTGTTGCTGAGATGAAAACACAACTGACATACTTAGTTGAACTGTGTATATCAAGCTATCTTTAAGGGGGGAATAGGGCATTTTTGGGGTATTTTGCTTATTGGTCATAAATCAGTCATCCATGTGTATTTTTTCATACTTCAAGTCATAAAATGATGAGTAAAGCATCATCTTCAAGATGAGCTACAGATATATCAACTTGGCCCCACCCACCCAAAGTGATCGGTTTCATCGTACACTCACCCTTTACCTATTAGGTACGATGTAACCCCCATCAGACATGATCCTCAACACTCCAAACTTTTTTCACACATTCAGTATACTTTTATCTCATAATTGTATTGATACTTTTTGGAATTTCTCCTTATTTTTTTTTTTATAATTGTTTTTGTCCAAAAATGCCCAAAAATTCATTTTTTTTTAGAAAAACTTGCATAACTAAAGAAAAAAAATTTTTTTTGAAAAAGTATCAGTTCATTTTAAAGAGTAGAATATGAGCTTTAAGATGATATATAAACATAAAAATAAAAAAATAGTGAGAGTAAGTTATGATGTACCGAAGTATGACCACTTTGGGAAAATGTAGTTTTGAGATAATTGAGGTTAAACACGACACTTGTAATAACAGCTGACAATGCCTGCAAGAAAGCATAATATTGCATACAATGAATATTTAGACCTAAATTAAGGTTTTAGAAGTTATCTTGATATATTGGTTAGACCAAGTTCCATTAAACGTTACAGTAACATCTGATGGGAGCTCGGTCCAATCGTTGGATGGGACGTCACTGCCGAAACCAACCCCGTCAGAGTCAGCCTGATCATCATGACTGCAACTAGCCTCAGAATCTGACTCAGAGGATTCCTCCTCTGAACCACTTGACTTGGCATCATCATTTTCACTTGACTCTGCATCATCATTTTGATCTGACTCTGCATTGTCAAGTTCATTTGCTTCTGCCATGTCATTCCTAGACTCACCACCGCCATTCTCATTAGCCATTCTCATTAGCCTAATGCCCAGTATATAATATTTATCTGCTTCAGTTGAACCAGCATCAGGGAGAGCTACAGAACTATTGTCTGACAATGGACTTGAGGATTTACTATTTCTTGGGCGCAATAGAGCACTAGAGCTTTCAGAAGTAAACCCTATAGACCTAGGTGGTGAGCTAAATAATTTAGTCTTACTCACCGAGGGACGGGTAGCCTCTGAATCCATCCTTCTTCGTTTAGTAGGTGACTGTTGTTGCCACTGAGTGCCAAGGAACCCTTTAGGGCGCTTTCTACAAGTTCTCCTCGGCGTAGTTTCAAGAAACAACGAGAATAAAGAGAGAGCCATGCGGACACAAGTTCAAGTTCCAATCAAGCAAAAAAAAAAAAAAAAAAACATCGGCCGTGCGCACTCCCGCCTACTTCTTCTACGTAATTGCTTGTTGCTATAGTCACTGAGCACTTCCTGTGTGCTTCATTTTGAACTATAAAAAGCGTAGGTTTGACAGTAAACAAAGAAATAGTCGATCGTTAGAAAGTAACGGTAAGAAATAAAGTGAACGGTTCTTTCCCGGGTGATTCAATAACTGAAACAATGAACTAGTGTGTATAAAAAAAATCATTATAAGCTGTAGAAATGTCCAATGGTCTTGAAACTTGGGATCCACTTCCAGTAAGCCTGTATCTACAATAAAAAAATTAAAAAAAAAAAAAATTTTTTTTCCAACAAAAATGCCCTATTGCCCCCTTAATAAAATTAAATTAAAATATCAAGGTTTTGCAATTATTTGAGCTCACTTTGAATACAAAAGCATTCTTAGCTTTATGGATGTTGTTGTTGTTATTATTTTTGTTGTTGCTGTTTTTAATCTAATGTGCCAGCATTCACAATAAAGCATACTCATTTCGTTGGTAATGACTTGTGAACTTCCATTTATTGTGTCTTCTGGACAAATGCAGTGAGTATATGATATTGTTGTTGTACAGGGTATTCCTTTTTCTCATGACATGTGCCCTTGTCTCGTGTGCTTCTACCCAAATATACCCTGCTTTGACAAATGCCGCACTGGTATGTAATATGAATTGGACTTTTTTTTAATTTTTAACAAATTATCTTACCATTAGGATTGGTGGGATGTCCAGTTTTTTCTGATGATGTCATCGCTCAACAACCTGCAGATTTTCTCAACCTTACCAATCAATATGTTGCTCATGCAAAAATGGCAATTGACAAATCCATAGGTATATTATATATTTAGTCATTCCATTTCATTAAGTTCAATATGTGCCATTAATTGTAGCTCGATCTTCTCCACTCTTCTTGTATATGGCTTTTCAACATACACATCATCCTCAATTTGCCAGTAAGCAGTTTACTAACTCGAGTGTCAGAGGAACGTTTGGAGATGCACTCAATGAACTAGACTGGGCTGTAGGTCAAATATTCCAAGCTCTAAAAGATGCAAATATTGATGACAATACATTTGTTTTCTTCACTGCAGATAATGGGTAGGTAAATCAATTAATAAATTTTTATTTATTATGCCAGTATATAATATAGCTATAGGGATTTGTTAAGTGTAAAAATCAAACTAGAGAAAGCAAGTTACTAATAAATACCCACAATCAATGGTTGTTGTAAGATTTCATTACTTAACCTTTAGGCCATCTTTAACTCGTGAAATTCGTGGTGGTAATGCGGGGTTGCTGAGATGTGGTAAAGGAACTACTTGGGAAGGTGGACAAAGAGAACCAGCTATTGCATGGTGGCCAAGCAAGATAAAACCAGGAAAAACCCTTGAGGTCAGCAGTATAATATATATATAATTATATGTATATATATATATATTATTCATTTGATACAGGATAATATCACGAGTCTGTTGGCTTAGTATTTACGCGAGTGCCGCAGGCACGAGCGTAAATACTGCCAATCAGACGAGTGATATTCTCGGGTATCCAATGGATAATAAATTTATTAGGTACTGCTCATTCACAATACCTTGGTAACAAGAAATTTACCTAGGGGGACGTAATAACCCAACGTAATAACTATGAACACAGGTGATATGGAAAAATATTGCCCTAAGCCACATCCTGTTTAGTTTAATGCATTTTCTATGTGGCAACAGTTATCAGGCTCTGTTCAGTACCTAATAAATATATATAATACTTATAGCACGAGTCAGAGTACAATATGGGAAAATATTTTACGAGCACGCAAAATATTTTCACGAGCCAAAGGCGAGTGAAAATGTGGCGTGAGAGTAAAATATCATTCCCATATTGTACGACGAGTGTGATAAGTGATTTATTGCTTCTTTGAAATTTTTCTCAACCGGTTATAATACAATTTTCATTGATTTTACTCGCTACGCGCGCGCTACAAGGAGCGTACAATATAATCCGTACAATATGGGAGAATACAGAATGCTCACGTGATGCAGAAATATTCAAGTAAAAATATCAAAGCTGCAATAAATATATATATAATATTATTATATATATATTATTTATTTATTGTACATTGGATATTCCGGATTATTCTCACATCACATGAGTGTTCAATATTTCCCTATATTGAAATGCATATAACTCATCTGTGTGTATGGCGGAGTTACCTATGAACAAACGAAGTCTTGCCTTTGGCTCGTGAAACACTTACAGTGCTATTGAATATCATTGATTGATTTTTATTTATAGTTGGCAGCTACTGTGGACATGTTGCCCACTATTATGAAGCTAGCTGGTGCAGACTTGCCTAATGTGACACTAGATGGTGTGGACATGGGCCCTATCCTATTTGAAAATGCGGCAGTAAGTTAGCATATTCTTTATCATAATAATAATAATATACATTACATTTTTTTTTTGGTTGTTGTCTTTTTTTTTTAAGAGTAAAAGGGACTACTATTACTATTATCCAACAGATCCAACACAAAATGATGGACTTTTTGCAGTTAGATGGAAGGAATATAAAGCTCACTTCTTTTCACATGGGTAAATTATTGACTTGAATCAAATGATATACAATTTAGTATATGACACCACTTGAGATAATAGAAATTGAAAGCATTTTTACCTATTCACACAAAAAAGTATACTAGCTAGTATTGTTATAAAATATTGAGTTAGACTGGGATGAATCTATTTGTATGTGCAGCTGACCAGGTCTACCCTGGTATGAACTGACAAACTTTTATCATCGCATACACACAATCGCGCATGTACATTATAACCGCCGGCAAACTGTGTTATCTGGCGACGCATTGTAACCGTTGTTAGTGCTTTTAAAAATACTTTTAACCAGATTACCTTTTTACTGAGTATTATTGTGTTTGGTAATAATAACACAAGGAGCACTCTGGTCCTTCGAGAAACTATAGCTAAACCATTCCCACTATTGCACTAGCCGATTGTGGAGAGGGAGCTTGTGAAAGCCATCCTTGCCCCCTTCATTGGTCCTTCGAGCCGGATACCCAAACAAAGTAACGGGTGACTACTAGCTAGAATTGAATCAACGAATCATCGAACAAACCTAACGGTCCGTCTTAGCGACCAAACGAACAGTTAAAACAAGGTTGTACGGCAAAACTCTGATCAAGTTACAACCTAACCATTAACTGAGTCTCAACAGTCGTCTTCAAGGAATAGACAAAATGTCTTCGCCAGAAGTAGACGAAATCATGATGTTAGACGACGTCACAACTATCAAGAGAAAGCGTACTGCTAACCAAAGAAATATTACGAAGCACAAACGACGCTTGGATGATTATCGCAAAACGAACCTTGATAAAATTAATGCTGAAGACATTAAGCATCAACTAGAGGAAATCGAACATATCGAAAACGTATATCAAGTACTCAGCCAAAGATACATTGAAGTATTTCCCGATGAATCCACCCCAGCAGATGCGATTCAAAAGGAAGAAAAGATCGCGGACGATAACCTCAGGCAATTAGAACTAATCAGGAAAGCATATATTGACTTGCTCGATCGAAAGATGCTGTATAAACTCTCTTTTGAAATACACACAAAAGCTTCCAACCTCATTGCAGTACCAGCACCCAAATCAAATTACTGGAAACAAAAGTGCAGCCAATTGGAGGAGAATTTCGACAAACTTAATGAAGGGCTGCGAGGACATACTGAGGATGGAGAATTAACTGAACAGACGAGAAAGGCACAGGATCTAATACATGAATTATCCTTGTTGAGGCAGAAACAGAATGTACTTCTTCAGCCTCCTCTATACCTATTGGAGAATCAATTGTTGTTACTACTACACACACTGAACCAGTTTATACTGCCTCTAAGCTTACCTGTAAGCTCCCCAAGTTCAACGGTGATCCTCTAAACTTTTTAGCATTCAAGAAATTGTTCACAGAATCAATAGAAAAACGTGCTCGAGGTCTAACTGAAGCTGAGAAGTGTAACTATCTACTAGAAGCAATGGAATTGAAATCTTGCAAAGAACTCGTAAGCGGTTTCTTGATAAAAGACAATGGATACAAGAATGCGTTGGATGAACTTTCTAAACAATACGGATCACCTCAAGTATTGTATCCTCACTACGTACAACAACTACGAAAGCCCAGAATAACAATGAAACATCGCACAAGTCTACGCCAGACCCGGCGTCACATCGAACAGCATGTGGATAATATCGAAATGCTAAAGGGAAAGTCTTTCGAAACTTTCATGGCTGCTCTAGCAATCAACGATTTCGATGATGATTTGACTACAACTTGGAATGACTACAAAGCAAGAAATTCGATTATTGGATTACCCACCGTAACTCATGTTCTAAATTTTCTTGATGAACAGGAACAACTACGTCCACTCAGAGAACTGGATCAGCCCGAGCCCCCTACGAGTGTACACAATACTACAGTTACAAGCCATCCAGATCGTAAACCGTCAACAACATCGAAACAACGACATCAGGCAAAATATAAGCCTTCTGCCAGAACCATGAAAGTCCAAGCTAACAGCACAGTCTGCCCTGAGTGCGGAGAGAATCATTATATCAACAAATGTTCGACTTTCTTACGAAAAGGAACTTCAGATAGATGGAAGAGAGCCAAAGATCTCAAGCTCTGTCAGAACTGTCTAATGAGCAATCATACCACAGATGAATGTCGATCACGCTTCACTTGTAAAGTTTGCAAGAAACGTCATCACAGCGTAATTCATGGAGGACAAGACATACCAATTGAAGAACAACGAGAAAGTATTACTCTTCGAGCCGTAGCCCTAGCACAAGGAAATAAATTAGAAGAGAATAAGACAGCGGAATCTCGTGCAGGAACTCTGCCTACAGCCATCGTTGAATTACGAAATGGAAGACAACAGAAACGTGTGCGAGTTGGTTTTGATTCTGGCGCTGTGACTTCGCTAATATCATTGAAGTTAGCCAAGCAAATGAAGTACTCAAAGTTAGGAAGTTCGTTCGAGATCTCAGGGATGCATTCATTAATTCCAAACTTTGGAAGTGTCAACGCACGACTCTACTCTTTTTATTCAGATGATTACAGAGACTTAGGTCTACATATCGTCAAGGATATTCCATATGCCCGACCCCCTGTCAACAAGCTACGAGTGCTGGACTCCGCTCTTATCAAACCTTTAGCTCCTATTGCAGACCCAGAACTAGGAGGACGTGTTGACATTCTTATCGGTGCTGCAGACATGATAGCGTGCTCCACTGGATCTTCTCATATAGACCCAGAAAATCTCATAGAAGCAAGACCAACAATCTTCGGATGGGTCATTACTACTGAAGTTGAGCCTAGCCAGAAAGCACTCACTCGACGTTCCACCGTACAACAGGAACCGGAGGACTTAGAAGAAGTTCTACAACGACTGTTTCAAATTGACAGAATTTCTAACGAGCGAACCATGACCGACGATGATCAACTGGCAGTAGATCATTTCATGGAAACATACGAACGTCATGAAGACGGTCGCTACAAGGTCAAGCTTCCTCACAAACTAAATGCACCACCATTGGGTGCTAGTTTTCAAACAGCCAAACGCAGACATTTCCAAAACGAACGAAGTCTTGTCAAGAAAGGTCAATTGGAACGTTTTCGTCAGGTCATAGATGAATACTTAGAACTGGATCATGCAGAAAAGGTTCCTGCATCAGAAATCAAGACATCGAAGCCGACATTTTATATGCCAGTTCATGGTGTATCGAAACAGACGTCAACGACAACCAAACTACGAGCCGTATTTGATGCTTCGGCCAAGACGTCTAACGGAGTATCACTCAACGAAACACTCCTCACTGGGCCTAATCAATACCCTTTGCTACAGAACATTCTGTTCAAGTTCAGACTGAAATCTATTGGAATCAGTGCCGACATTGGGAAGATGTTCCGTCAAATCATGTTACATGAAGAGGAACGAGACTTGCATAGGTTTCTTCGCGGTACGTCGGCCGGGGTAGAAATCTGCCGAATGAAACGTTTAACTTTTGGAGTTAAGTCGTCACCCTACATTGCCACGCAAGTCATTCAACACTGGGCAAAGCAATCATTGGAAACTTACCCTCTCGCTGCAAAAGGCATTTTAGAGAACTTCTATGTAGACGACTTTCTATTCAGTGTTGACACTACAGAACAGGGAAATGCAATCAGAGTACAGCTTTGTAACCTCTTAAAAGAAATTGGAATGGACATTCGAAAGTGGAGGACAAATGACACAGAACTCAGGAAGCTTATACCAGAAGAATCCTTGGAATTGAGCGACCTCACCCTCCCCAAACCACTTGAATCTTCTCGTGCTCTAGGCATTCATTGGGATGTGAATCAAGACACTCTCCACGTAGCAGTGCCACCACGAACAACGAGCAATGTGACTAAACGGGAAGTAGCATCTATTGCAGCCAAAATGTACGACAAACTTGGTTTGTTCTCACCTGCACTCATTCCAGCAAAGATAATTTTGAGAGAGACTTGGAAACGCAAGCTGGATTGGGACCAAGAGATTCCAGATGATCTTCAGAAAAACTGGGATGCATGGATGGAACATATTCATTGCATAGCAGAGCACCCAGTCCGAAGGAGCCTATCTGACAATAAAGCAGTTGTTCTTAGAGAGCTACATGGTTTCGCTGATGCCTCCAAGGAAGCATACGGAGCAGTCACGTATCTAAGGACAACATATGATGATGGATCAGTAGCAATCAACCTTCTTTATTCACAAGGAAGAGTAGTACCTGTTCGAGCAAACACTATTCCAAGATTAGAACTGGAAGCTCTAACTCTACTTGCAAAACAACTAGCCTACATCCGAGAGATCATGGACATTGACAAACAGTACGTTTACGCTTGGTCTGATTCTGAAATAGTATTGGCATGGACGAAGAAACACCCGTCAGGATTGAAGACATACGTCGGAAATAGAGTTCAAATTATCCAAGCCGAAGTGGATGTTCAAAACTGCAATCATGTGTCATCAAAGGACAACCCTGCTGATCTTATCAGTAGAGGAATTTCAGCAAACAAATTGGTCAATTCAGATTTATGGTGGCACGGACCGGCATGGCTCACAAGTAAAGCAGAAGCTTGAAGATAGAACCATTGTCAAAAATGACGCAACTTCCTGAAGTTCGAGTACGTTTGGTCGTTGAAGCAACCAATTTAAAGTTCCAAGAATCGCTCAGCAAGTTCTCAACCTATCACACAACTCAGAGAGTTATTGCCTGGGTCATGAGATTTATTCAGAATGCCAGAGGGAAGAAGGAAGATAGAGTTTTGATGACCACTCTAAGCAGTAAAGAACTGGAAGAAGCAGACATCATATTACTGAAGCTGGCACAACAGCAAGGATGTCAGACAGAAATTCGAGCTGCACAAAAGAAGGAAGTTTTATCGAAAGGTCATCTGCTCAATAGATATGAAGTGGGATTGAATGATCAAGGACTTCTGGTAGCTAGGGGAAGAGTTCGACAAGTTGAGGAACCAAAACAACTACAAACTAGAATTTTCTTGACTTTAAATTCGCCGATCACTAAACTCCTAGTCAAACACCTTCATGCTTTCCACAAGCACGCCGGAATATCTGTGTTGATGGCCACGATCAGTCAGACTTATATTATTCCTGGACTAAGGAACGAGTTAAAGCGACTCAGCAGACAATGTGTGAAATGTCAGACTGCCTACTGTAGACCATTGACCCAGCAAATGGGACCCCTACCAAGCTGTAGAACTACTCCAGCACCACCATACACACGGACAGGAATAGATTTTGCTGGACCTGTCTACATCAAACAGGGAGCTACCAGAAAACCTGTTAGAGTGAAAGCTTATGTTTGTCTATTTGTCTGCATGACAACGAAGGCAGTGCATATTGAACTTTGTCATGAACTTACTAGTGAAGCTTTCATTCAATCATTCAAGCGTTTTAAAAGTCGAAGAGGAATTCCTCAACAAGTATATTCAGACAATGGCAGCAATTTTATAGGAGCTAAATCAGAAATTGTAGAATTACAACAATTGTTTGAGGAACAGAAAACTAAGCAAGCCATCTCTCATCTAGTGACAGATCATAAGATTGAATGGCACAATACACCTCCAAGGGCACCACACTTCGGAGGATTGTGGGAGACTTCCATCAGACTAATGAAGTTACAAATCAGGAAGATTCTCGCCCCACACTTGCTAACATTTGAAGAACTATCCACTGTGTTAGCAGAGTGTGAAGCTATTTTGAATTCAAGGCCAATCACCTCATTGGAGTCTACCTCAGAGGAGTTGGTTCTCACTGCTAGCCATTTTTTGATTGGCAAACCACTAACAGCTCTACCTAACTTAGTGGACAAGAACAAAGAAGATCTGAATCTGCTGAAACGCTGGAAACTGGTCAAGGAATTACATGGACAGATTTGGATCACTTGGATCAAAGGATATGTATCCAGTCTACAATCAAGGGCGAAATGGCATCTGAAAAAACGAAATGTTAGGGTCAATGACATAGTTCTTGTTAAAGATGACGTATTGAAGCATCTCACATGGCCCTTGGCTAGAGTTGTTAAGGTATATCCGGGAGATGACAACATTGTACGGGTGGTGGACCTCAGAATCGGGGACAAGATCTACAAAAGATCTATACATAGACTAGTACTACTAGTTCCAGATGAAGAGAAATGATTGTTCAGCCTGCCCCGGGAATATGACCAGGTCTACCCTGGTATGAACTGACAAACTTTTATCATCGCATACACACAATCGCGCATGTACATTATAACCGCCGGCAAACTGTGTTGTCTGGCGACGCATTGTAACCGTTGTTAGTGCTTTTAAAAATACTTTTAACCAGATTACCTTTTTACTGAGTATTATTGTGTTTGGTAATAATAACACAAGGAGCACTCTGGTCCTTCGAGAAACTATAGCTAAACCATTTCCACTATTGCACTAGCCGATTGTGGAGAGGGAGCTTGTGAAAGCCATCCTTGCCCCCTTCAAATGGCAATCTGCTATTAAGGGGGCCACATTTAGGAGTAATTAATACAGGGGATCTAGCTTCAATTTTGTTTGGGTTCCAACAAACTTAGATAAAATTTACAAAACAAAATGTAGTTATATATTCCCAATAGTGGCGGATTCATAAAAATCACTTTCTTAAAGTTGAAATAGTTTTTTCTAGCTTCAAGTATCTATAATAATTTTGGCGTCATTTTAACTTTCCTGTAAATCTCAAAATGTAACCAGTTCTAACATTGTGTGTGCTGCTAGTGGACTAATTTTAAACCTAACCTATAGTGTAAAATGCGAGTTTAAAACTGAATGTGTCTATAGAGGATTATGCGACTCCACCTATCCAGATGAAGTTTGTCGAAGCAACTACTCAAAACATGCTTATGACCCTCCTCTCTTGTACAATCTGCACCATGACCCTGGCGAAATATACCCATTAGATACAACAAGTCCTGAGTACCAAGACATCTTGAAGACAATAAAAACAGTAAGCGAGAAAGAGGGAAGCCAGCTAGTGTAATGACAGCTATACTTTTTTGTTCTTTACAGATGAAAACAACCTTTGACAATTCTATGGTTTGGGGGGAGAGTGAAATGAAGAAAGGTTCTTCTCCAAGTGCAGAGCCATGTGCCAAACCAGGTTGTTCTCCATTCCCAACCTGCTGTGCTACTCCTAGCATATTTTATGAACCTTAAAAATGATATTTTGATGTTTGTGTTTAATGCAGTAAATGTGTGTTTCTGAATTTAGATTGCTGTTAATAAGTTTTTGAATTTAAAATAATACGAACTACAACAATCAAATGGCAGGCTTAGTACAGTTGTCAAACTTCATGTCCATAGTTAATTCAAGAGGTTATGAGTACTGACACTTCTAATAGTACAGCAGTTTTATTGATAATATTCGTTTGATACAGGAAAATATCACGGGTCTGTTCGCTTAGTATTTACATGAGTGCCACAGGCACGAGTGTAAATACAGCCAATCAGACGAGTGATTCTGCAGCAATGAATAATAAATTTATTGTGTACTGTTCATGTGTGAATACATTTGCAACAAGTTTCTTGCGCAATAAACACCAATATAATCTGGGGGGCATAATAACCCAACGTGATAACTCTGAACACAGGTGATGCAGGAAAAATATGGCCTTGAGCCACATCCTGTATACTTCAATGCATTTCCTATGTGGCAACTGGTATCAGGCCCTGTTCAGTACATAATAAATTACAATATTATATACCATACACATAAAAGACAAGCTGAAAACAATTAATTCCATATAGTGATGTAATGCCATACCACATTTTCTGAGAACCAAAACAACAACTGGCAATGTGACAAGAGTGGGTCAGCTTATAGCCAAGCTGCACTACGATACACACACTAGTTAGTTTTCATACAAGATAAAAAACAACAACAACAAAACTCGCAATATTCTCTGAGTATAAGTTTATGTACACACAACAGATGAGTAAAAATATTAACATAAAATTTCCTTGAAATAACTCCACTTTAATAATCTAAGAGTACAAATGATTTTTGTAATGTATGAACCACATCATAGCAAAACATAATCCAGTAGATCTAGGAATACTGGCATCTAGTGCAATAGTTTCTGCCTCTTCTAAGGGGACATGAAGAACATCTATGAACTCCCCTTCAGCCTGATTGCCTCCTCCTTTACTCTGCAACATAGCATCTGTCACCTCACAGTAATACATAGTTTGTTGACTGCCACCATGGCCAACACTGCTAAAAAAAGAAGTGATAATTTCCAAACTCTCCACTGGCACATGATAACCTATAACAGATATAACCAGTCGAACATAATAGTACAAATAAATCAACATACTTGAGTCAGAGTGGAATTTAATGCTATAACCTTAGGCTTTAACATTAAAATTGTCTGTCACATCCAATGCTTAAATACTCTAGGTGAAGTGCACCAAGACCACTTGTTTCTGAATAGTTTCAGGACATGTTCACCCCCCCCCCCCCCCCCCCCCCGTGCTACCTTATGGCTACTATTCATATTACAAGGACCATGTGAAACTTAGTATAAGAATAAAGTAGTAACTATATAAAATGCTTAAAATAACATAGTTGCAGCTACTAAGACCATGTACTGCATAATGGCTTAAACTCAGAGACAAAGGCAGAAATGAATGCTTTTTACACTACATGACAGCATACTAAAACATACCCTCATCACATGTGTGACTATCATAACCTACTCTCTCACTTACATGTGACTACTGTAACCTACCTTCTTACTCACATGTGACCAATACAATATACTGTCACTCGCATGTGTGACTATCCATCATAACCTACTCTGTCCCTCACATGTGGCCATCATAACCTACTCTGTCCCTAACATGTGTGGCTATCATTACCTACTCTGTCCCTCACATGTGGTCATCATAACCTACTCTGTCACTCACATGTGTGGCTATCATAACCTACTCTGTCCCTCACATGTGTGGCCATCATAACCTACTCTGTCCCTCACATGTGGCCATCATAACCTACTCTGTCACTCACATGTGGCCATCATAACCTACTCTGTCCCTCACATATGTGGCCATCATAACCTACTCTGTCCCTCACATGTGTGGCTTACAATTTCATGGGTAATTATGACGGATTACTCATTAAACTATATACGACCTAACAAGTTGCCAAATTGTTAGGGACTTATATGATAATATTCAATCGATGTAGATTACATTTTCAATTTTTTCAAATTATGATAGACACCTTGCTGAACATGCACACACACAAAAAATTATATACCAGAATATTACCTGTAGTGTGTGATTTACTATAGTTAGACCAAATGTTTAAAATTCTAATACCTTACCAGTTTCCTCTAGGACTTCTTCCCGTGCTATGTGCGCCAATGAGATTCCTTTGTCCACTATTCCTGCACACATCTCATAAGTGGTTCCCAGTGAACCTGGTCCCAAAGCAGCTATACCACTGCTAGCTATGCTTTTGTCTTCAGATAGATCTTTCATGCTAAGGGAAGTGCTAAAGACTTCAATGTCTTTCAGCAAATGTTGTTGCCTCGATACATAAACCGCTAAAAAAAATAACAATATGTCATTAAATAAGATTGCCAGGAATATGTACCTGTATACTATGTGGTGTGGAAAGCAAATGACATCTATTGATGCAATATTATCAAACTAATAGGAAGTCCCCGGCACTTTATGTGCTGACTTTAGCAAATTGGAACGCAGTAGCATAAGGTATTTTTATTCATTCTTACCTTTCTTGATCACTTGGTATAGTTACATCATCATCATCCCCCCCCCCCCCCCCCCCCGGTCTACTCCCTGAGCTTTATCTCCTCCTTTTAGATCTATCTTCTTGAGTCATGGATTCCCTTCTCCACCTTTGTCATCTTCTGCTTCTCAGGTACTTCATCAATGATTTTTGTAAAACTTGCTGTCATTCCTTATCAATTTCACCTTGCTTTTAGCTACAATAGTTACTGTTTCCTTCATTGCCTTCTACTGAATGTGATGATGCTTTACCCATTTAGTTTGTGGTGCTGCATTACCAACAGCTCGGCTTATGAATTATTTATAAATACGCATACCAAGCCAGGAACTCATTAGAAAAACTAGATTCACTACACTGCAAAGTGCCATGTCATGCTGTGGGAAATTTAACTTTAGGTATCCACCAACTCTACCTGGTCTAAATTGCTTCACAAGAACAAAACGTTTCCTTGTCTTGTTGAATATGAGTATTGCAACACTGAAATACAACACATGTTTATCTCAAGTAAAACAGATATGAAGAAAGTGCACTAACCTGTTATGCAAACGTGTACAATCCCAAAATTTCAGCTGTCCATTCTACATCACATAAATTACTGCAAAATTGTCTTAACTGCAAGAGTTAAAACAAGTGTTATTCAGCCATCTCATAAATTTCGGTCAGTTCATGGCAAAATCTATTATGCCATCATTCAAATAAATTGCACCAACTCCATATATAGAACTATAGGAACTAACAGTTCAGCTATTTAAAATCACTCAGAATAGCTATCAAACAAGCTAGCTCGCCATTTTTTTTGTCTTATTAAAGAATCTGCATTTGAAATTCAAGTGGATGCAAAACTATGCACACACCTGCTTATATTTCACTCTGTACAGTTGAACGAACTTGGAATTAGTGCAATTTTCAAAAGAGACTTCTGTGATATCCTCCATTTGCATCCACGAAAAACACTGAGTGAAACTTCGCGGATTTCCTACTTTTGCGCTCTTTGTGAGGTTCTAACTTGCGGGTAATCGCTAATAATTACAATTCGCACATTCGCGCAGTTGAGACGGCGGCCATTTTATTTGAGAAGACTTCAAGATGGCGGACTCCGATCTTGAAATAGACGTAGTAGAGGAAGATGGCGTCGAAGTGCAAACAATTATTCAAGGTCAAGCTCCAATTAGTGGTGGTGAAGACGACCTCGAATTTATGGTACAAGAAGAAGTGGAGACAACAACTGACGGTGATGGCCTAGCTGTTGAGCTTGACCCAGTGGATAACGTTATAATAGCTTTACAACAGTCAGATCATAGCCTCGGTACCGGAGGCCATTTTGATTTGAAGTCTGACGACCAAAATGGCGGATTGGAAGTTGGCTTTTCTACTATTCACGGCGGGTTATCTCTTGCTAAAAGAAAGCGGGATGTGGGAAGTAGAGGTCTCCGCGGGGGAGTGAGCTCTAAAAGGAAGCAGAAGAAGAACAAGAAAGGTTCGATTCGCTTTGTTAACCGCCAAATCCCTGCTGCGCTTAGTGGGGCGGGAGTAGCTAAGGAGGCCGCGCGAGAAGCTAACGAGGCCAGCTTTGATCCAGAGAAAGAGCCCAGAAAATGGAAGAAAAGCAGAATCCCTGTAAAAACCATGGATGGTGGAAAGTTCACTATCAGCATGTGGTCTTCTGGTAGGTTTAAAATTCAACCTCCAGGGGTTACCATGGGTCAAAATGAACTTTGTGAAATAAATAGTTGACTTAAATTCAGCTTTTCTGTAAGAAGTTAAACATTATAACATCCACTGCATTTCTGGGCTCTTTCAAATCTAATAATTACAATTGATTACATTCATAAGGATTATTTTGTATGTGTGTTGTTTAGATGAAAAGCGAAGATTGACTGACAATGTAGATGATTTTTTCGAGTACACTCGTGGGAAAAAGATACCACCAGAAGGAATTCCAGGTTTTGATTTTTCAGACCCAGAGTCAATTGTGGAATTCACCAAGTGAGTAACTGAAAATTGTGTATGGGTATGCAAGTAAGGCTTGCGTGTGTATAATGGTTTGTACAATAGGAGGACTAAAATCCACAAGAAAAGAGATTCTGATGGGGTAGAACGGACTATACCTTGTCCTCACAAGGTAATATATATATACTACTATTTGAAAACTGCATCAGTTAGTATCATAGCAAAAAAGTTAATGGTCTACATGAAATTGCATTAGTAATGTTTCCTCTAATTTTTTTTTCCAGTATGACTTTGTCCATTTCTAATGTCCATAATTTAATTACCTTTTCAATATAATGGGCTTGTTTTCAGTTGTTATTCTCTAATTAGGGTTGTAACAAGATGTTCCGAGATAACGCTGCAATGCGTAAGCATTTGCATACACATGGTCCTCGTGTCCATGTGTGTGCAGAATGTGGCAAGGCTTTTGTAGAGAGCTCCAAACTCAAGCGACACCAGTTAGTACACACAGGAGAAAAACCTTTCCAAGTAAGCAACATTTAGTTTATCTAAGATTTTCTTACTTATATAACCTGTGTTTTAGTGTACTTTTGAAGGTTGTGGCAAACGCTTTTCTTTGGATTTTAATCTACGTACACATATACGAATTCATACTGGTGATCGGCCCTATGTGTGTCCCTTTGATAATTGTAACAAGAGGTTCGCTCAGTCAACAAATTTGAAGTCTCACATGTTGTCTCATGCTAAGCAAGCTAAAGGAACCAATGGACAGGTAATTGTGGGTGGATATAGCAAGTTGTCGTTAGTTGATCAAAAAAACATGAAAGCATGTTGCTGAACTGTGTTTTTTTAACAATTTACTACATAAAACTACAATTGTTTTATTTGTTGCTGTTAGCCTAATAGTGGTAGCACAACACCTACTGGCTCCACCCCTCTCTCTTCATCTCCAGTTCCTCTGTCAATGGCAGTTTCTCCAGTTAAACCCATTCTCTCTCCAAATTCAAACATTCTCCCATCTATGAAGACTACTACTACCTCAGGAGCATTATCTTGTAAGTGCCAATTGTTCATCTACCGTATGCGTTATCTTGTGTTAACCCCATTTCTACTTGATTTAAATCAGTAATCTTACTTTATTTTGCAGCTTTTCCTGTGCTCTCCAACTTAACTGCATCAGCATCAGCTGAGACCACAGATTTGGCAGATGACAACACTGATGTCATGCCTGGCTTAGAAATAGTAACAACTTACAACATCATATCAGAAGCCATTCCTCCTCCTCTCACTTCTCTCACTACCCTTACCACTTCCAGTACACTGGAGTCTGTCTTCAATGAACCAGTGGTGTCTGTAGCTGTGGCAGACTGCTCTGACCACACTGATACAGACTTATAAAATTGGCATGTCACACTAACCTGTCTCTCACTCTTGTCTTATTTCAATCCCATGTCATTATGATTCGTCTATCAGATGATCCATTGAGACTAAGAAAACATTTTTTTCCAGCTTATTTTAAGTTTACAATGACACAGCCGCTCATGAACATGTAAGATTACCAGGATGTTGTAAAATCTTCACACTAAGCGACTCATACATTCAAATTTCTGTTATTTTTCACAGTAATTGGCTTGAACTACACTTACCTATACCACACTTAACGCCTTTCCCCATCAACAAGTGAACTATAAAAGTAATAATGACATGCCAATTTAGTGCTAGGAGGATTGTTGAAAATTAAGATGGACATATAATTTAATGGATTAATTACTAGTTCGTTTTTTCCAACCATGATAATGTGATGATATGCGTCTTTGGTTATCTTGTTGAATCTGTAGTGATTCTTCTTCTAACTTAGCTTGGACCAACTTGAATGTTTCTAAAATATCACCGTCTCCTTGACTCTTGTAATAATCAAGGACAGGACGCACATCTTCAACTTCATTTATTGCCAATGCTGTAAATAAACGACATGGGGCTAAATAAGATTTATTCTTGCGAAAGTATAACTAATTGTTGTGTAAACTTTGCACTTCACTATTATTAATCTACAATATGTCTGGTAGACATCTAAATAGTACACACTGGACAAACAAGTCATCAATGTACCGTGCACTTCTCATGCATTTAGATTTATATAGCCTAGGAACTTCATCAACTTTTAATTCGGAAGAAATGGATGGTACTCTCTTTTCATTTAGAGTCATTCATCCACATTATTTCTTTAAATACCAGTTTAGTATGTTCTGATAATATGGAGAGGACAGTTGGAGAAGAAAACTTTAGTTCATTACAGTTTATGACTTCAAAAAACAACCCCCTCCCCCCCCAAAAAAACAAAAACAAAAACAAAACAAAGGCAGACTGCACATACTCACAGTGCCAATGGGAGTTAACTAGAAGAGACATGGTCAGAAGCTACCACCGGGCCAGACCTATGAGAAGGCTAGAACACACTCAGGTAGTAGACTACAGCTGCAGCCCTTGCCTCACCGAGCCTCTAGGACTTCAGGAGGGAGACCAGAAAAACGCCCACACCACGCCCACTGGAGAACTTAGCACACCACACTAACAGATCAGCCCACTCAGGAGGATCCATGCCAATGAAGTGCCTACCCCTCTCCCATCACTGTAGAACCCTTTACCACCTTTATCCACAAATCATTGAATGCTTGCAGTAGCTGTGGTTCAAAAGCCTTATGAATATGTTTAACAATCAAACATAGTATCATGTAAGTATGAGTGCTCTGGGTCTAACTAAGGCTTGGGTCAAAGTCTAGTCTGAATAGTGTCTCTTGCAGTCTCGCCACTGTTGAAATGGTCTTGAATTTACAAAGTTACAAAAGTTTGTAGCAAGAACAAAACTAAAAAACACTGTGCTGAGGCTGGCTTCTTATAGTCAGCCTACAAACCCTAAGTGTGAACCAATGTGTGACAAAAGTTTGTAGCAAGAACAAAACTCAAAAACACTGTGCTGAGGCTCACTTCTTATAAAAAGCCTACAAACCCTAAGTGTGAACCAATGTGTGACAGACAATCAAAGGAAGTGAGTGAAGGACAGAGATGAATAACTTGTGCCAATTGTTGGACTATAGATATGCATGTATGGCATATTGGTTGAGTATGTGATGGCGAGCAATGAAATTCAACCCCTGGGCACAAAATGGACTTTGTTTAAACAATACTTGGATGTCACGTGATGCTTAATTCTGAAAAGTTAGTTATAAACTGATTCCAATGAACGACTATAAATATTCACACAGAACTGGCAAGGAAATAAACTCTACCATCTCGAATACATGGCACAAAGTTCGAAGTCCATGTGTGATCTATTAGAGAACAATACTTGCTTGCCACATCCCCAGTTGGAAGGAACTGCCTTGAACCATTCCCCCAGTCTTTTCCCAGTCCTAGACACTATCTAGCTCAGGAGGTTCTTTCAACTAAAATCAGTGACCTGAAATACAACTATATTCAACAGGCTGTAACTTAGCAACGTCATTAAAGGGAGCCGAGTCATATTTCATACTGAGAACTTCATCAGTAATAACTTGCTGAGCTATGTTCAAGTAGGATTTTACTCATTTTAGTAATACATGTGGATCCCTTTGAACCTATTATGTTTGGTCCTAACAAGCCTTGTATCACAGTCTTATATTATATAAGGCTTGTTAAGGACCAAACATAATAGGTTCAAAGATATGACAGTCCTTAGGACATTTACTTACTTGCATGCAACATGATTCATTAAAATGACACAGATAAAAATCATTTCATTTTCTGTCTTTTTATAATATGGAATGGAAGCTCTGTTTGCCTGTTACTGGTATTGTCTCAAGTTACAACACAGATATGAGCATAAGGAATATGTATCTTGTGACTGCACACACAAGTTATACAATACTGCTGCAAACACACTTACATTATATGCAGCTTCACTGGTACACAATATGGAGAACAAACAACATTCACACACAAGAATCACAACACCCAGTACACTACAGCAATGCATTCCTTACTTTGTAAGAATGGAATCAACTCCCACAGAGTTTTGTCGTGGATATCTCCAGTCCACTTCTTCATGATAACAGAATTTTCAGGTTGATATTTTACAGAATCTTTATTAACATCAACGATGATGACTCTGTTCAGTGACCGATTCAAATTGCTTAAATCCTACAGGCAATCAAAAGTATCAGGTACTACTAAGTATCAGCGAGTAATATATTATCACCAGAGCAGGGGGAAATGCTAGTACATATATAATTTCAACGTTAAATGTTTAGTAACATGCAAGTACACTTAATAAAAAAAATCAAACTATTTGATGATAATTTGAGTTTTGGAGACCTAATTGTGATATGGTTTTTGAGCCAAATCTATATCTACCTAACAGCTATTACCATATTAGGATATCTGACGTACCATAATTATAATAGTATTATTGTAGTATATATATATATATATATATATACACACACACACATATATATGTATATAAACAGACATAAGTAATGGTATTGTCAATAAAATGTCTAGTAGTTAATTTATTCATATACCATAAGATAATAAGTATATTTTTTATTAAGCAATATATATAACATCACTGTTGTATTCTTCTATGATTGACACAAACACACATACACACCTTAATGTGCTTGCCATCTTCATACTTAGTGGCATCTCTGAATAATCTGTAGGTAATGAGGTGGTTAGGGTCGAGTGCATCCACTATTGAGTTTCCCGTCTACATAATTTTAATGAATATAAACTATTTACCTAACACAACACAATAACTCCACACACTTACCATTCCTACTTCATCAGTAAAAACTACAATCTCATAGAAATCAAAGAGTTTGACCAGCAGAGCATCTACACCAGGTCTCTTTTGATATGTCCAACCTTTGGTTCTCTTTTTTTTAAATAGAGCAAACAAAACATTTGTTACAAAGGCAAGATAAAGAACATGTGCTAGAACACACAATGCCATTACTGCAACTGGTATTTCCTGGCAGATAAGACTTTGACCACTAGAATACTGTATTACCAGGTGAAATATTGCATGAACTTCATACCAGGTGAAATATTGCATGAACTTCATACCAAGGTGAAATATTGCATGAACTTCAATAACCTACGTAACAAAATTGTATGTCTTACAGAGAGCAGAAGCATTAGCTGGCAAGAAAAGCTTTGACTTTTGTTGTGTAACTTCCATAAACTTCCACATCGTTTTTAACTCCACTCACTCACACACATTGCAACTACTTTCATCAACAATGCACTGTAAATATTGTTGGTTCTATTGTGCAATATAAGCAAGCAGGAATCACATGCAATATACGCTTGCATCTACCAGAAGACCATTTATTGGTAACAGAGATGGAATGAATGAAGGGATTGCATTACATGTGAAGCAGTGCCACTTGTAGAGTGGTAGCTTGATGTGCACAGGCAACTAGAAATGCTCTATTCTGTAGAACATGTTCTGGCTGTGCACTGCAGTAAGAACAGTGCCAGAGAGATTGTCAATAGTAGCTCAAAAGTCTAGCATATCATTTGCAACACAACTATATTAAGGTTGTAGCTACTAAATCAATCATACATGAATGACTTATGTATGAGATAGAGTGATGTTGATGCATGTGGGTTATGTATGAATATGACTAAGTGTGGTTCACAAGTTCATTGTTCAAGAGGCTTGCTTGAGCTTGCTTTAGGCTCCCTTTGTCTGGCTGAGCACAGACAAGCAAGCTTTGTTAGTTTATTACTAAATAAAAATAAAACAAAACAAACGAACAAAAATAAATAAAATCCAGCTGCCTGGGTCTGACCAGACAATCACAGTGGGCCGCCAGTAGAACTTTACTTAATGACTTCACCTTACCATTACTCTAACATTTCCATATTTATTTGGACATACACACTCCATGCTTACGTCATCCTAAACCATCGCAATGTTTCACTTGTTCTTTCTTATTTATGTAACCACCACCATTGAATTTGATGTATGAGCGTATATTTTCTCTGGTGCCTGGCGAAACCCTGCCCAATTTTACTTGTACGTGCGGCATCTGATTACTGCTCAGGCCGTAGCTGTCAGAACTGGTCCTTCCTATTCGTGTGGTCGGCTTACAACCAACCCGCACACCAGCGATAGTTACCGCTTAGGCTATCTGTCCTCAGTCGTACACGTTCTCCCGAGTACAAATATGCTTGCTATGGTGAGAGGTTATACCAAAATGCAATGGCAAGACATGAACTTACATCATAATTGGTGTGAATAATGAGATCATTGAGCTCCATCACTAGAGTGTATGGTCTCTGATAAGGTGGTGGCAAATGGTCTGGCAATAATTTCTCACTACTGGGCTCCGAGAAAGTCTGTAAGAGCATAAACAAGTTAAATTAATATGCTAATTTGCATGTGTCCGTTCAAGTGTCTAGTCAATGCTACTGTGGACAGCGAGATATAAATGGTATAACTTACTTTCTTGAATTCAACTACTTTATCGTAGGCCCTCAGGAAATATGCCTTCACCACATTTTCTGTGAAGATTGGAGAAAAGTAAAGTAGATTTGTTATTATCTCTACTATCCTTACCATTAGCGTATTTATCAGGTTGCTGAAAAATAAATATTAAACAATAATAATAATGTAGATGCAATGTACTAAAATTTTGACTTCACTGTCCCAATAACACAAGAAACTTCATCACTTTGTAATATTGGTCACAAAAAAGTAGTACAAAAGTCCTTATTTCAGAAAAGCTATTTGACCAGAAACACTTCAAAGCTAAAATTTTATCAATCAAAATAAATAAATAACCAAAAGACAAGATTTTGTTCAATAAACTTACCTGCACAAGCCCTTCAATATTTTCTTCAGGCATTCCTGAACACAAAAATGAAACCAATATTTCTATTACATAATCCGCTCTATGAGAATAAACTTGCAACTGATCAGTATCCTGATTTAATCCCTGCTGTGGTACAACAGTTAGACCAACCAACTCTGCAGTCAAATCTACTTTTCTGCAAGTTAAATGGAGGGCTTACTAAAAGCTATATGTGATAAGTTGGGAAAATATTGTATCTGAAAACTATGCAGAAAAGTTAGCTGAACAACAATACACAGAGTTCTACATATCTAGAAAATGTGGTTTGGGGAGCTGGAGCAAGGAAAATTTCAAGCGTCTAACTTTATATCCACTTATTGACCAAAGATGTATAATCCTATTGGTGTAATTCTCAGCATATAGTAGTAGGAGGAAAAACTGGGAAGTTTGGGAGAGAAATTTCCCCTCCCACTAGATAGAGCTCTGCTACATCAAGTGAGCGCTTTCATGAGTAAGCCTATTAACATGCAATATGTCATGAGTAATAGCATCAATATTCACGTGGGCTTGAGTGACGGCAGTGATTAGTTGCTGAACATCACACTCTCCTTACTATCTTGTTCTAAAAGTAACACACCTTTAAATCTGTGCTTGCACTTGCTAATAATGTAGGTGGTAATTGAACTAATTTTATGACTTCTACAATGATAGAATTTCTCAGCAGTTATACAGAAATGCTTTAGTAGCTTCCAAAAATTTCACATCATGATAGGAATATTTGCTAAGATTTTCCTATACTACCTCACCAATACAACAAAAAAGGATATCATCTAAACAACCTTTAAGTGTGATGCAATAAGCCTACTTCATTATTATGCATGACTAATAGATCATGTGCTGCTATTAAACAGTAACAAGCCAACTGATGCAGAACTGAAACTTTAGTAGCATATACTTTAGATATGTCTTATATCACAATAGTGATCATTGAATTCTTAATACTAACCAGTAGGTAGCAACTGAATAATTGCTATCTATGTAGGTATAGTGTAACAAGTGTATTAGAAAATGTTTTGCGAAATTCCAGACTATTGACATGTTAATTGATTCTTGAATTACAATAATTGCTCTTTCCAGAACCTACAATTTCTGATCAACAGTAAATTTTGAGCATGAACGAATGATCAACAATGCATGTAATGATATTCACTGGAACTATTAATAGCTTTTCTAATCCAAACACCCTGTGGTCCTGATTGAAGACCTATTGTATCAGTAAATAAAACCACTTACACATACCCAGTAATATACTGCATTAAAAAAATCGGACATTCCCTGAGTCTTCTTATATTTACCTAGCGTGATAACAGAACATCCAGCTATGCTTGTTACTACGCCACCTAACATCATCCAGGCTTGCAAACTGCCACCTTTCTTCTCTTTAGGTTTGGTATAATAGGAAGCCACCAGCTTTTTTTCTACCACTCGTCCGCGCCGGCTAAAGGAAGACCTACTAACGGATAAGGCTAATCGGATAGCCTTACTAGCCATTCTTGCAAATGGGTTAATTTATCCAACCGGTCGAAAAAAAAAACTCCTCTTCCTTTACTGCTAACTACCACGTGGGAGAGGTCAAACAAAAAGCGCTGAATCAGCAATAAAATGGAAAATTCGCTCCTTGGCATTCTTGGTGCGACTGGTGTAAAGATCAAGGTGGGGGAGGAGCTGAACTATTGTCTCATTCACCAGGTCAGCAGCTTCTAAAAAATTAACTTTAGCCTGCATAGTGCAAAGCCAGCATATACCAAGCCATACCAAAACATCTTCCTACACCACTGCCAAGGTATAGCCTCCATGAGGTGGTGGGTCAGGATTCAGTCTGAAATATTGATAACTCATTCACCCTCATTGACATTAACAATTGTCAGGAAATCATTAAACTTTTTAACTTTATAGTCTTCAATTGGTATTTAGACCCATGTTTTAGCAAGTTGCACATGTGTGCCAATGAAATATTACATACTAATGGTATAAAAAGTGAATGAAATTTGATTAAACAAAAGTTTCTTGGTGAAAGGCAGAATCATCTTTTTCCACCTTATCTGGATCATATCCATCACACACCATGAGATGAAGTCTGTCCAAGACACTTTGCTGTACCTTTAACGCTTCCTGGTAAGTCATCTCTATCAGGCTGATGGAATTGATTTGCAATATACGAGTGCCAACCTTCAGCCTACCATCTTGCTCTGCAGCACCACCTGGCACAATCTATAATTAAAATTACAATCGATGGAGCTAAAATAGAAACTGGAAAATTTATTAAATAAACAACACAAACAATCAGGTAGAGGGAGAAAAAAACAGATATTACTACTGGAAATTTTTTGATTATAATTTTGAATTTAGCACTCCTGGTCTCCAGCTTTCAAAATCCTAATGGTGTCCTCATTTCAACTTCAGCCTCCTACAAGTTGAATTTGAGATAGTACTCAACTCTTAATAAAGTAAGCAGTTGATCAAAATCTATTTGAGTTAACAGGTACTGAAAAAAGAAATCTGCCATGTATAGGGTGATTTTCCCAAAACCACAAAGACAAATAGAAACAAGAGTTAGAAAAGATGGCACTAAAAATTGACTCTTAATGCCAAACAGTAAATATTTCTCCAGACAAACCTGTGCCACAAATATCCCCTCATCTGTATCGTCAAGTGGATTGCCTGCATAGCCACTGACACCACCACTAATCGTGAAACCGAAGCCTTCTCCTGGCTTGGTAACCAAAGTGAGTTCCCGGAAGCCAGTAGGTGGTGGTTCATGTCGTACATGCAAGACAATGGGATCTGCTCCAGTCTTGAGGGCATGAATGGCCTCATCATGGGTCACAGAAGTCATGTCTTTATGATCCACCTACAATTAATAACACGTTCATTAATAATGTTTAATCTCAATCACAAATACTTGAATAATAATATAGTCTATTATGACCTTTATACTTTGCTTCTACAGCTGCAATTAAAATATTTATCTCAACTGAAATTTAGTAGAAAAAAAGAAGTTTAAACATAGAATTTGCCAGTGTTCTTTAAAGGATTGTTACACAAGCAGCACTTACTGCTATTGTATTTCTGTATTGGAGTCATTATGCTAACTTCTTAATAAGATCATAGATTTTGGAAAGTTGTTCAGAATGTTTCCTAATGTCAGCCACTCCTCTTAACCTTTCACATCATTCATGACCTAATTCACTCATCACCATTGCCAATATCTGTTTGAAGCTATTAGTGGTGCATAGCCAAGTATAGTAATGACAACAACAAGAGCACACAGTTGAAAATATAGCATTCTTCCAGACAGTGAAAATTACCAATACCTAAATAAAGTGAATCAAGTGTTGCACCGACCATGAGCAGAAGTGATTTACAATTGGTTAAAAGTATATTAATTACTAATGATTTAAACAACATCTCCAGAGCACAATTTGGTGCACAGGAAATCTGAGGGGAAAAAAAAAAAAAAAAAGGCATGGAAAATGCATGGAAAATGCATTTCAAACGTTACAAGCTTTGGTTATTATTACTAATAAGGGGACGATCGAGTAGAAGACAAGATGACAATGGTAACTCTCATGTGTACTAGGGGTCAACAAGACTACACGATACACAATACAGCTTTCAAGGACAATAAATGTGTACACTATATTTTCAGTGTGCTATTATTGTAAAAAAACAAAAACAAAAAAACAACAACAAAAAAAACACACACTCACATGCAATAATAAAATCAATAGCAATAAAAAGAAAGCTGCACACAGGGTCCCCTTCTATCCCTAAGGTGATTCAAAATCTAGTATCTGCAACTAGAAAGACTGACCTGCACAATTCTGTCACCAGCTCTTAATTTTCCTACTTTGGCAGCAGCTCCTTTGTCTAGCACCTGCAAGATGAAAATGCCAGGTGTGTCTCCCTGTCGGAACAAATGGCGGCGCCGGTCCATGCCTCCCATAATACGAAGACCAAGACTAGAGTTATGTCGGGGAATTTCCACCATCTACAGCACACAAACATTTTGTCCAAGGGTGTTGTTACATTAGGATTATCCATCCTTATAAATATAGAATCAACAATGTGAAACAAACAAAAAAAAAACAACAACAAACTTTTCCCAAAGTTTGACTCTGTGCATTCAACTTTGATAGTGTATGTATGTAAACATAATGATATGTAGGCTTTCACACACACACACACACACATACTCACACAACAGGATACCAGTCAGTTATATAAATAAGAAACATGATGAACCCACAATGACCAACAACAACAATTGCCTAATCTGGAAATGGACTGAAAGATACTAATCATAGAGATGATGTAATAACGGCATAATTTAGCTACACATCCTCCTGCTATCTAGGATACAGAAACTACATATCTTGATTGGTTATTTCTTGCATCCTTTTACGTAGACTGGCAGAAATGGTGTACGTGTACAATTAGATGGAATATTCACACAAAACAATTGCTACTGTGGTAGTAAATAATATATTATAAACATGCACACTTTCCTGTCATTCGTATTAACATGGGACTCCAAAACACTTTCAGTTATGACATGTTTGTCATCTGCCTTGCCACATGAATATACTAACACTTCTCCCACAGTGCCTACTAACATCGATAGCCATAGATGCCGCCCTTGGTTTCACTCTGTCCTCCACAGTCTTCTTCTTCTTTTTGCGCTTCAAGGTACCTCTAAGCATGGTCATATGAGCTTCCAGTGCCTCTATCAACTAAATAAGACACACAATACAGCCCAAGCTTTAATTAGATATGGCTAGAATGTTTACAGCTACCTACATGTACCTATAAAAAAACACATTTACTTGGTCTTTTGTATGTCATTGCTTTTTGTCTTGGTTTGGAAACAGGACACCAGTTATTCTACTAGTTACTAAATGGCATCACATTTCAAGGCTCATTTAATAAGTAAGTCCTGAATGTCAACTTTTGCACTACATATTACATTGCACATCTTACCAGCTGCAACAAGTCTGGGTCTTCCTGTATGATAGCCTCATTGTCTACAATATGCATCAGGTACTCTTTAGGGATGCTAGGGAACCTCACACACTTAAACAGTTCTGGTGCATGTTTCTTTCTCTGCTCCAATCTGTATCGGATCCAGGCCAAGATTGCCTCGTACACCTGCTCCTCTGCAGTGATAGCTAAATCATCCCAGCTAAGTATCTTGGCCACCACATCATGCTGCTGTAAGTCAAGAAACTCTCTTCCTCTAGAAATGTCTATGAAGTTACTCTCGATGTACCTCACGGAAGCCTCTACAAGTTCAGTGCAGTTCTGTTCTTCTGCAAACAACATAGTTTGAATGCAGTTGGACTTGTTCATTTGCTGTTTGTAAAACTTGAAACATGCACCTTTAACGCCCACTAGCTGAAGGACATCTGCTGCCTCCACGATGGTGCGCACATTTTTATCGGTTAGTTTCAAATTTGATGTGTAGGCAAACTCAACCAAAACCTCAAGAGCATCTTCAGCTATTTCTTCTATTACAACATCTTCTCCTGGAGGTTCAGAAAACTCTCCCACAAACATAGACTCGAAATACTGACTACATGCAGCCAGTACCACCCGATGTGCCAACAGCTTCTTGTCATTGACACATAGAGTAGCATCACACAGAGCTCCCTTCAGTCTGAGAGCATTCAGATACTCGAATGCAACTCTAGGATGCTCTTTTTCTGTGTATTCCATCTCTCTCGGTGGAGGTTGAGCAAAAGTCACAGCTTTAACTTTGCCAGCATGGAGATTAGCTGACCACTGGGAAGAGAAGGTCGGAGAACTGGAAGATACATTGGATAGTGAAGAAGAAGAGGAGGAGTGAGTAAGTGATCCTGATGGATGGGAGCTGACACTTGATGGTGGTACTTTGTGTGAGTCTTCATTGGGTCTATTGAATGTTGGGCTATATGAACTACTTAAGGTTCTTGGAAGGGATTTAACTGGATCAAGTGATACAATTAAGTTAGAACAGTCTTCACTAACAGAAGGAATAGGAGGTGGTGGTCTTCTAACTGAAGAAACGGACTGGGAGCGTTTGGGGAAAAGTGAACCATTTTCAGTTGCACGACTTGACAAGCTATTTCTTTCCTGAAAAGAGGCCTGGAATTTTTTAGGAAGTGATACAAGTGTAGGTCTTGATTCATCTTGTCGTGCAAACTTGAGCTTGGCAGATGAGGTGGGCTGGGGCTTGTTTGAGCTTTCTCCTGCTGCATCACTAACTTTTGGTCCTACTTTAGGTTTATAAACAGAAGATAAACAGTATCCAATTCCAGTAGAACCACCGGGTTGGAAGTAGCCTCCACCGTCACTCTCTTCAGCAGAACACCCAGGGGGAGATAAAGATCTGCTTAGCGGGGGTAGCTCGTTGCTACTGCAACTTTTCAACAAAGAAGGTTTGGGGGGAGGCTTCGGTTTATAGGAATCTAGCAGGGGCTCGTAGCCGCTTTGAGGTCTACGCCTAAGTCCCGGCGAAGTCATACCACAATTAGGTGACTTCAACTGACAACTGGTGAAGGGAACGCCAACTACTTGTCTCGCAAGAAGGGAGCGATGAAGGGGGTGTGGTTTATTACTTACGGCATCGGCACTGCTTGGTATGAATAGTATGCCGCAGAGGGGGATGGTGATCAGCAAAAATAGCTTAAGTTACTATAATTGTAGATGACGTAATAATTCTAGAACTTTGCACCTTCAGAAATAAAATGAAGATGTATACTACTGGGCAAATTCTGAAGTAATTCTCTCATTTCTTTTCTCATCATCAGAGGTGTAAGCATGGATAAAGCAGTGTGCAGGGAACTTGCAGCTGTGCCTGCTTCAAAACTTTCTCCCAGACTTCACAAGTTCTTGGCTGAAGTTGTGTGTGATGTGTTCTGGACCAGTGATGACCAAGGCAAAACAGTCAAAGACCATGTTATTCAAAGTAAATTAACTAATCCTCTTCAGTGGCTGCTGTTTGGTGGAGACCCAGTAGTGATTGCTGCTACTTTTGAAGGGCAGTCTTCAACCATGAACTTCTGTGGCAAAGTTTTTAAAAATGGAGAGCCAGCATATTTTTGCAAGTTAGTGTGTATTAACTCAAGAGCAGAGGCAAAAGTTATTAGGTTGTTCAAACTACCCTTTTTATTCTTTTTCTTTTCATTGTTATTGGGCATTATTTAGAGCTGTATGAGCTGAGTATTAAACCTCAGCGCACATGTGCCAAAGGGTTATAGTTTGTCTGTTTGTCATACTCTGATTTTGTAGACTACTGACATTAACCATTGAATTAGGTATGAACTTACTCAGACTGACAATATAAATCTTTATTATTGTGTTACTTTTTTTTTAAATTTTTTTATTTCAGGCCTAATTAAACAAGAGTCAGCTACACATAGCTAGGTACTAGCATTTGTGAGTAATGCCCACATAATCACATGAACATATTTGCTGCCCATTGTAATTTTTTGCTTATGCTGAGTAATTTACCAATCTCACTCAGTAAATGATTACCCTAATAGAACATGTGTTCCTGAATAGTGAGACATGTCCAGGATTCAGGTAGGCTGACAGTTAAATGGAAAAAGAATTTAATGAGGTAATTTATTACAATCTCTTACATTATCTTGATATATAAGCCTTATTATTGCCATCTTTATTATTAGTATTATTATTACTATTACTACGACTACAACTACTACTATTATTGTATTTTTACAGAGATTGTCAGACTGATCCTACTTGCTGTTTGTGCATGGAATGCTTCGAACACAGTGAACACAAAAACCACAAATATAGGGTAAGTTTATTCAAGGAGATTTATCCTTAAAAAATATTTATATGGTTCAGGATTAAGGTACTATGATATTCGACCTTGTAAGATTTAGTTATCAGCAAGCAGATCACCACTGCTGCTATGACCCTTATTGAATTAAATTTGAATTTATCTCTGGACTCATTGCAGGCCATGTAGAATTCTGAGGGATCATTTTATTATTTAGCATACATACATGTACTAGCTTCCTCTACCCTCTCCTTACCAAGCTGTGATAATCTGTGTTTATTTTTGTGAGTTTCTTGTTAATATGTTATGTGTGGTGTAGTTGTTTGCTTCTGGAGGTGGTGGGTGTTGTGATTGTGGTGATCCAGAGGCCTGGACATCTGGAGTTTACTGTAGTTTACATGAACCCACTCAGGGAACTGACCAAGAGGTGAAGAGTGTGTGATGTTGGTGTATGTTGTTGTGTATCTCTCAATCTGTCAGCCTATTGTTGGTCTGTCTTACGGTCTGTGTGTGTGTGTGTATTGATGCTGTTTATTGGGATAAGCAATACTTTTATTGTATATGGTACATGTAGGTTGATCCAACTGAAAACTTGTCTCCTGATTTGCTTGAAAGGTCTCAGCAGTTTTTCCTCCATTTGTTGTGGTATTGTGTTAGTATCCTGACATCGAATAACTCAGACACCTTACCTCCTCACCTCCTGGTTCTCGACTCAGCAGACAAGTTAGCAAGTTAACTATTTCAATCATGGCATGTTTTTAGTTTGTATTTTCTGTCAGACTGGAAACTCATGATGGCTCATATGCATCGTTCCTTTACAATGACGAGCTTCACGACATCCATCAGGTAGTTTTAATAATTGTTATGGCTTCCTTTTGTAATATTTAAAGTATCTGTGGCTGTAGGTCATTTCATCTCTAGCACATAATGGATTCACGCAAAGTGAGGCCATGACTATAGCAACCAACGTGGATAGAAAGGTATAACTTGTGCAATATGATGTGTGCCATGACTGTGTTATTATATCTGATGGTTGACTTGTGGGATTCTATTGTTTTCATGTATATTTTCCAGGGTCGTGTAATGTTGAAAAGTGGAGATCGTGTTGTTTGTGAGGAGATTAATCGAAAGATTAATGTAAGCATTATTATATCATGTTTATGTAAGTGGCGTGACATTGTTTCTGCCTCTTGTACAGGTCAACATGGTGCCTCCATTGCGTGTGGAGTTGTTCCACAAGGTAGTTGCAGCCCATCAGGAGTGTGCACTGACATTGATAGCTTTCATCAAGGAACTGGTGGAGAAGGCAGCCTCATTCCGTCGCATTGTGTCCCATACCCTGGTGGACTGCTCCCTCCATGGTCCTAACAATTCAGCTTTGGACAAGTTCTTTATTAATGATACTTCTCTGTGGATAAGTATGAGCTAATTTTATACTTAAAATATAGCATACAGCAAGTGAAATTGTATGTGTCAGTTGGTGAAATTTAGTAAACAATTCTTGAAGAACGTTTCAGTCTGGTCATAGCTGAAGAAAGTCCACGGACCGAAACGTTCTTTAATTATTAAACTATGCTATGTTAAGCTAATACTCATTCAGATAAAACTACGTATGTTGCCGTTGATATGTGTGCACATAGTTGATATGCACATAGTTTTGCAGTACAGTATTATGTTCCAATAAGGCTTACAATTATGTACACCTAGTATCTCTTCATAACATTTTTATATAACGATAGGCTCATTACTACATTGATATCATGTAGCATTACTTATTATTGAGCAATTATAATTATCTGTTTGGTATTGCTAATAACTATATATACACGTATACTATGATAGTGTTACTATTTGGAGGTATGTGAATTATGATGTGATTTCAGTAGGTGTTCGTTGGTAAGATGATCTTTCTACGAAAAAAAAAAAGTCATGCCTTGGTATTGGAGTGTGGATTACTGCAAATCATTTTTAAAACTCTGCAAGATGTTTCTTTCTACGCTATGCATGTTTGTACACCCAGAGAGATTATGTTGTTGTATTTTATTTGAATTTAAAAATTTTGTACTGCATAATTTCTAAGTGGTTGCCTTACTGCATTATTTATGCTCGCTGCGTATTTAGATCTGATCAGACCAAAATAGTAGATTTGTTCAACTAATACTGTACTCTGTATGAGGATTTCTTGTGGTGTGTGTGTGTGTGTTAGGCGCTCGAGTGGGGTGGCAAAGACTGGTAATGAGCAGTATTTACATGGACTCCATATACAAGAAGCAACTGGCTGTGATCCTTGCTAACAACTATTCAACCATCATGAGAAATTTCCTTGAAGATTCACATGAACATGATGTTTCAGTAAGTAAAGCTTGCCCCTGTCAGACAATCATACATACGTACACATATGTACGTAGCTGTCAGAATAAAGGGGCAAAGTGGTATGTTTTAATCATCATGACGTATCAATGTTGTTTTCGCTTTCCCATCAATTTTTTTCACGACTTGCAGGGAGCCAACATGACAGTACAGCTTTTCACAGTGCAGTCTTTGGTAAGTATCAATGTTGTATTATTATACATATTCGTAATTGCTGAGTGCATTCGTCTGTGGTCATGTGTGTTGTGTGCTTTATAGAGTCATGCCTTGGTATTGGAGTGTGGATTACTGCAAATCATTTTTAAAACTCTGCAAGATGTTTTTCGTCCATGTCGTGATCGCCGAACTGGAGTTCTCCAATTAACTTCAGAAAACTTTAAGTATAGGAGATCTTATTTTGTCTTTCATGATCTCAGGTTGGTGTTTTAGTGGAGCATGCTCTGTTCATGATCTTACAGCTTGCACATTTCCTTGGTATTAATTTTTACTATACTTGAATACAGGTATGTTTTGCGGAACAAGCCAGATCAGTGGACACCGGAGTGGCGAAAACAAGTTTTGTTAGCTTATGACGAGATGTTGGAGTTGATGAGCTGGTTGCAGAATGCAGATGCAGTGAAACGTCAACGCTATGATCATATCGAGAGAGAGAAAGAATGGGAACATTGTGTGAATCTTGTCATGGCTCTGCATCCTGCTGTTAAGTTGTTCCTGGAGTGGATTGCGTGTGATGTAAGCTAATGTTGATTTTCTTTGCATGACACTAATAAAGGATATGACAGAACTAGCCTGTTTCTATTTGTGGAAATAAGATATATACAGGGGGTTGTAAGCATTATAATTATTAACCTCAGCGTGAGGGTTACAGTAGTCATTTATTCATTCTGTCACGCTGTTAACAGCAGATCTCAAATATGGCAGACTTTTTATGCCTTGAGAGAAGAGAACTCAGACTAGATGACGATTTAAGTCCCTTTATTTGTAATTTTTTTTAATTTCAGCTTTGTTTTCGAGGAAACGAGAGAAAAGGCAGACCCTACGGTGATTGCTTCGATATGGCCATGTCCATTCATTCATTTACCTGCCATTTAGAATCGCGCACACTCACGTGAACGTACAATTTTTTTACCCCACCCAGTACAATGTTGATCTTTTACTCCGGTGTATTTTACGTTAGGAAGTCTCTTCTGTAACTAAAGGTATGATTCTTTTGTCAACTTTTAAGTATGCCTGCTCTTCAAAAAAAAGTGCACAACATGCTATGTCAGAAAGTCCAAATGTTCCTTGGTTACCACACACGTTTATTGGTTGCTGAAAAGCCACATCAGCTTGTCTGGAAAAACGTCTTTACACCCACACTAAGCCATAGCTAGCATAATTACACACTAGCTAAATGTGTTTAAATTTATATTCATAAATAGAACAAAGCTATTATTGTTATACGCTAAAAAAATTTAAGAACTTTTTTGGTTCAACACCAAAAACTTTGTTTGCGAACTATTGCATTTTAAAAAAATATGAACTAAATAATGCTGAGGGTTTGCACTCATACTGCCCTGTTATCATCAGTGGCAAGCAGTAATTTGGGATGTCTCGATGAGGTTTATTGTTGTATTAAATTCGGAAAGATTCTACGTAGATCTCCAGTCGTTCATTCATACTGATTTTCTAGGTTGTCGTCTTAAAGGAGGCCATTGCTGCTACTTGGAGAAAGCACAAAGAAGTTGCTAAGGTGGATAAAATGAAGCTCAAGTCTCATAGTGAGTAGTTATGTCTCAGTATACATTCACATATCCACATTTCATGGGCTTAACATTAATAAATCATGCAGTCAGCAGAGCAGTACATGCATGCAATTTTCAATAGTTCTGAAAGTACAGGTAGTATGCCTTTATTTATTTATTTATTTATTTATTTATTTATTTTATTTTTTTCCTTTTTTTTTTTGTTATGGAGTGGAATTTAAATATCTCAGGAGTTGTTAAGTATCTGATGTTATATTTACTGTTTGCTTTCAGAAATAGATGGTAGATCGGTGGACCTTATAGCATTCGATGTCTTTAAGGATTCGGTGTCTATTTACATGCCTCTACCTAGACTAATAGCTGGTAGGTTTCATTTCACTGTCGCCATATTTGCAAAGAAATGATTAATTTGCTTGTACAGCTCTTCTGTCTAGTGCTCATAGACATAATGTCACTTTTGACCAACTGCTTCAAATTACCACTTGGGTGAGTTCTGGGTTTAGATTGTATGCTTGATTGAAAGAATTAGAATGCTACAAGTATAATGTGGTATAGCCATGTAGTGTATATAGAGACGTAATAAGGTGTTTGTATATACACACTCAATCCCTTGTTTCCAGGCACATTAGGACCTGAGAAAAACCATAATTCTGAAAGATCCGTGTTTCTCCAGCTATATGTTGTATCAACCCTTTTCGTGTCAGGTTTTTTAGCACCATCCTCTTGCTTGCACCCCTCTGTGTGTTTCTTCATAACTATAACTAACTCTGTGCACTTCTGTAATTGGTAATGGTAGTCACATTCACAAATCACATTCACAAATCACAAATCACGCTGTAAGAATTGAGGGCTAACTTGTGGCCGGTAAAGGGGCATGCCCACAATGGAGGCATATACATGTATATATAGTACACAAACTCATGATATAGTAGTGCTTCTTTAATTCATATCGAAGTAAATGCTGATAGTTTGTGCATTCAAAGTGGCACTTGTGGTGTGAACCATCGGCAGTTGTGCGGAGTATACATTAGGTTGTTGTGAAAGAAAAATATTATAATCAGGTATAGCAGCAATGAAATGTGTGTATGTTTGGTGTGTGTGTTAGTTCCCTAGTGTTATTGTGTATAAGATCTTCCAGAATCATTAGAGACTGGCAAATTCTAGTAACAGTCAAATTTATTAAAATGATAGCTTTTTTATTAATTTTTTTATTTTTCAGGATAAACAATCGCAGTTAATATTGATGGAGCACTGTTGTAGATCTCTAGTGGTGGCAGTGCAAGTGATGGCAGGCATGTGGAAAAGAAATGGCTACTCTGTGGTGAACCAAGTTATTTATTACCAGTACCAGCACACCAGGGAGCTCATGTATGACAAAGATGTACTGATGTTGCAGGTAGGTGTGTCATTATGGTGTTGACATGATTCTATATTGCATTATTTATATAAAAAGACATGAATGATGGCATAATATCAGCAGCTCTATGTTTGTGTCAATTCTACTTTTAGAAAATCCTGCTTTATTATTTTTTTAAATTTATATTTATTATTCTTGCAACTCAAACGTACACAACTTTATAAATTTATTTTAAGCACAAGCACAGCTGCGGTTCTCTTAAAAATGAGATTTGAATATTGACTCTTCAATTAAAAATAAGTAATATAATGGAATTTCTTACTTTTGTATGATTTCAGTCCATGGCAGCATTGTTGGACCCTGATACATTCTTTTATGCTCTGCTCTACAAGTTCAGGCTAGAAAAATGGCTCACAAGGTAATGAACATGCGTACAATGTACATATTATGGAGTTTGAGAGCATGCTTAATGTGTAACTAAACATTCATAACAATGGCTCTCATTTTTTTACTTGATGAAAGAGTGGTTAGTAGAGTGTTTAATAACTGAGGCTTCAATACTTTTTAAAAAACCTTTATGCAGTGATTTTTTTTAATGTAGCCCCCCCCCTCCCCCCCAAAAAATATTATTATGACCTTCACGAAAATATTTCTCACAAATTTTCGTCAAATTCATGGGAGTAACTAACTCATGGAATTTCTAATTATTAATTTACCTCCTGAAATTTCGTCCGGAATATGCCCTGCTTAATGTCACAAGTTCAAGATATGTAACATAATAGGGGGTGAAAAAATGTTGTTGTTTTTTGGAGTGATTCAAATGGGAGACAATGCTTTATATATGCTCCATATATTTGGAAATAATATATGTATTAGCATGGAAACCTGTGGTATTCGGGATTAACAGCACGAGTGGCGCCAGAAAATTTTAGGAGGCTAAGCAGAGTAAAATTTCTTGCCACATGAGTGCTATAAATTTGAATATCTGCAGTTTTCTGTGCTATATTTTAATACTATAGCCAATAATGGCAATTTAATTCTGCAGTTAGAAATAATAATCTGATATATTTTCATCAAATAATTTGTCCCGCTCTAATTATGCTTTTATTCATACTTTTTTTAACCTTTGCTAAGTAGCGTTGCCCAGGAATTTTGCCACGATATTGCCTATCAGATTATTTTAGTACAGAGAGATTGCCGTGATCAATCCAATCCTTATTTCAGTTTTCTACTGCTGTTGTATTCCTAATTATTAGCACACTTTTTTGTATTAAAGAATGATTCAGCTATGGTATTTATAGGTAAATTTAATTGTAAATTTTTTTCCCCTTCACATTGAGAACTTATAATTTAACAGGTATTTGTAGATGACTAAATGACAATCTATTTTTAGTTCTGATGGTGAATTTGACAGGCGAGGAGAGACCCCTGACAATGCTATGAATTTCTTCATTAGTGAAGCTGAGGAGTTTTTCTTTCTCATTTTGACATTATACGGTAAGTTAATATTGAGGCATATGTATGAGAGAATTTTTTTAATTCAGTATAGTAAATTTACTCCTACCCTACTTTTAATCCTTAATAAGTCAGAAACGTAATCAGTGGGCCACTTGCAAGCATTAATAACAATTAATGAGAAGCAAGGAAAGACTGTCAGCTGTCTGAAGAATACCTTTTGTAAAAATGAAGTAGAAATATTACTATGACCATCAATTTATTCAATTATGTGTGCCTTTTTTTAAGGTCTAGTGATCACAATTTATCTAAGATTAAGATTGAGTTGTTCCACGATTTAATCTGGTACAAGGTCGTAAAATTCAGCTGTAATGTATAAAATTTATTTCATCTCTAAATATATTTTGTAGCTTAGCAAATTGTTTAAATCTACGTAAAAGATTAATGGTTGCGCTTACAATACTAATCTTTACTACATAGCATCCTGGTTAAGTATGTAACCTTTTTTAATTTTTTTATTTCAATCACTAAGTCTGGAATTAACTGGTGAGCAGAAGTATCTTACTACTATGCTACATTGAGCTGCTCACAAACATGACGTCGTCATCCCTTTCAGCCATTTCTCTATTCCTATTCTGAAGGTGGCAGCTACTGGAATAAAAAGACTTGAGAGACCTAATAACTGTCATATTTATGTATGTGTATTTTTCATGTTACCTTACAAGCATTCAGTCAGTCCTGATTTTACATCATCAAGTCCAATTCAGCTTTCAGTCTATCGTTGTATTAGTGATTAAATATAAAACAGACATGATTGAGAGATGGCTTTCTGGAATTACATTATTTACATTTTATTGCAACATTAAATCTACCTAACATGTTGTTACTACGTATGTACTTATGTATATCTATTAGAGGCCTATTTATGTATTTACTCTTAGTGGAAAGATTTGTGCCAGGAGTGGGTGAGGGTGTCACTAAAAGGATAGAAATGAGGCGAGAACTTATTCATCACCTTTTCATTACATCACATACTCACAGCGAATTAGTGAAGCACTTCCGGGTGAGTAAATCTTGTTGATTTAGATATACTTCTGCTTATTCTTGAATTCTTTAATCATGAGTACAAGTTGGGAGCAGAATTGTCTCAATGGTCATTTATGTTACTACAAATATGCAAATGTGTATATATAGTTTGATGAAGATGAGAAGGAGTTAGACAACATCATCAGTGAAGTGGCAGTACTCAGGTGGGTATGAGAATGTGGTCTTCGTTAACTTGTACTTTCAATTAAATGTTTTGTTTAATTAGACGTCATCCAGGCTCATCGGGCAAGGCAGTGTTTGAACTGAAGCCTGAGTGTGAAGCAGAGTGTAGTCCATTTTACTACCATTACACCAGACCTGACCACTCCAAGGTATGCTACAGTAAATGAACATGGCATGGTATGTCTAAAGTGTGACTACAATAAGATATGAGAAGGAAAGTTTGCCACTAAATTTAAAGAACTGTGGCTGTTAATAGTGTTAATGTTAGTTAATAACTTGTCCTTAAAACCCCCCCACTTCCGTATTCATCTTGGTGGTCAGATATGTATATATACATGTATTGTATATATATATATATATATAAATTATTGTTTTTATATCCGTAATAGGCTGAAGAAATAAGACGGAAAAAGTTACAATCGTCAGGTAAGTAAATGCATCATTTTTGACATAGTGAAGCCATCATGAACGTGGAAATTTTGGAATAGGTGAGGTAACCAACCTGCTCCCTAAAGTGCCGCATTTCACTGCTCCCTACCGGGGAGTGCTTCGTTTGTCACAATCATCTGTGCTTCATAAGCTCATGAATGGTGTCATCAAGCAAGCAGCTACTCCTAATTCTAAGCTGTGGTCTGACAAACTTCTCCATGAAGCATTGTACTTATGTGGTATGATTCTATCAGAGGAGGATTCCAGTCAGCCATATTCATTGACAAAAGCTGCAGCCAATGGAAGTAGTAAGTGTGACTGGAATATAATGTTTGGTTCTTTTTTATTGCTCAAGATAAAGTTTAGGCTTTTAAAAATTCAGAGTTAAGGTGAGAACTTTCTTAACGCTACATTCCAGCACTAACCTTCACTGTCGCTTACATCACGTCTGTGTGTAGCACTAAAATGTCACTAGTCAGTGTGAAAAGTATGATTATCATTTGTCACTGCATTTCTGTCTCAGATGCTTTCTTGCCTCATCTGGAAACATTGTTGATCAGCCAAAGAGCAGAAGAGCATAGACCTCTCCTACAGCTATGTATTCATTACATTCGCTCAGTCCAGAAAGATGGATCTGATGATGAACACATGGACACAAGCCACTCTCAACCATATGAACAGTCATCCCCCAGCAGTTCTGCCACTACTGAAGCAGATGAGCGTCATCGCAGAGCTCAGAAGAACAGGGAACAAGCCATGAAAAGAATTGCTGATATGCAAAAAAGTTTCCTTAAAAAATACAAGGAAGAACTGGATGAAATTGACTATGTAGCAGAGACCAACATGTATGTTCATTTGTTTCGTTTTTCTTCATTAAAGGCAGTCGATGTGTCTGGGTTGCAGTGTCTGTTGTGTGCAATACATTTACATATATCCTTGGAATTCATGATAGAAGATTTGTTATTTTCTTCTCTGCAGGCCAATATCATCTGCTTTGGAGAGTCGGCATGAATGTGCTGTGGGAGTCGAGTCACTGGTAAACCATACTCCTTCTCCTTTGAGTGTGACCTGCATTGTGTGCCAAGAAGAAACTAAGGATTTTGCTAACCAAAAGAAGACATTTGTCCAGGCAGTTTGTGTACAACGATCTTCCATGCTGTGCAAAGAGAATCGTGCTGGTGTCAATGAACTTTTGAACTATTCTGATGTTGACTTCATCCAATCTTTGGCTACTGTGCCTCAGGGAGTTTTTACAAGTGGTTGTGGTCATCACATGCATATGGAATGTTGGAAAACGTAAGTCTTCTATAGTGCCATGTCTTGACTCCACACTACTCATATTCTTACAGCTTTCTTGACAATAAGAAGAGTGAACATTCTAGAGAACATTTTTTCCCTCTGCCAGGCCAGTCAGTGTTATGGTCTGGAGGAGAGTTTTTGTGTCCGTTGTGTCAATGTTTTGGAAACTCAGTGTTGCCAATGCTACCCCAGATGGGGCAGCTGTCAGTACTTGGTCATTCTGCGCAGCCCTCTAAAACTGTCTCAATGCAAGACTGGAGAGCTATGGTATCACTATCTCTGGAACTGGCTAATGGAGATGCAGATACCGGAGGTGCAGGTGTGATATGGATTTAATTAAGTGGCATACTTTGACTTGTGGGCATACAATGTACATGATCACTCACATTCATACTTAATATCACACTATTGCTTGTGTCTGATGATTGTCTTGGCAGGATCTAGTGTTGATCCCACTTTCCTGGACAAGCTAGAGACAATATTTCCTGAATACAAAAGGCCTGAAATGACTGTGGGTGGAGGGTGAGTCCTTTTTTATTTTAGTTTTTAACCACCAACACTTGAGTTTTATTTTATTTTAGTAGTTGATTAATCGCTCAACACTTGACTTTTTATTTATTTATTTTTTATTTTTAGGGAAGACCTAGCTCATATGCAGGACAGATTCTCTCAGTGTGTACTAAATGTAAGTTTTTTTTTTAGTTTTTTTTTCTATGGCCCTATCTTATTATTCCTAAATCTTAGCGTGCTTATGGGGTGAAGGGGGAGCAATCAGACCATAGAATGGGGCTTGCACAATGGAGGAATTGTGCTTATACCATAGCTACACTAGGTGAGTACTCACTACTTAATGATTTAAAATACCTTAAGTTATGTTGAATATTTTGCTTGGTATGATTTAGAATATGTTGCCAGAAGCCAAGATAAATTCATATTGCTGACAGATACACTGTCCCCTCGACAACTGAACTGTGTTCGTTCTCTGGTGAGACTGGGCAGTGAGCCCTCAGTACGACCAGTAATGGAAGAACAAGTGAAGCATGTCAAATATTTGACTAGCTGTAAGTCTCAAATCGTGACTTTTAATGTGTGCTATAATGTAATAGGACACATAGAGATATTGAAATTAATATAATATAGAAGCCTTTTTTGGCCCCGAACAAGCAAATAGATGTTGGCCAGCACTATATTAACCCTCAGTACACGCCTTCATTCAGCAGCTTATTGGGGAAGACAGTAGCCCTAAATCGTATCAAGTTTATTGGATTATTTAGGACTATTATTATTTAGGACCTTGTATATGTTCTATCTGTGTTACTGAACTGATCTCTTTAATTTTTTTTGTAATCACTATTACAGTATTGCAGCTAGTTAAATTATTTGGGATATTTTTAAGACTCATAGCTGAAAAAGATGGTGCTGAGAGTTTGCACTTTTTGTGCTTCATTTAATTTGAATTACGTACCTAACAATGCCATACTATTTTTCCCCTTTCTTCCTAGCATTCTTGCTGGATGGTCCTGCTAGTTTGAGCCTGCCATGCTTGCTAGATGTGGACTGTTTCCAGATGATGGTGAACCTTCACTTCTCTATCTCCACATTATTTTTGTCTGTGTCCAATACTCAAGGTAGACTCACACCTCTAGTAAATGACATCATCATCTTACCTCTCATGGGACTCACTGATGCTCATCTCATCAAAATAACAGCTGCTGCTCACCTACTTCAGTTCCTCCTCACTTTCACTTCTCCACATGAAGAACCAGCTGGTACAGAATATTCGCACTATAGACACCCAAAATTAATATTTAATAGCAGTGTAAAAATCTGAATTTTATATTAGATAATGGTTTTTAGTGTTGTAAATATTAGACATGTGTGAAGTTATTGTGAATATTTTAGAGGATGGGAGTGAGCAGGAGGAGCTTGGAGATGGAGTGGGACTACGCAAGCTGTGGATTAAATATCGGTCTATTGCCAGGTAAAAATAAAGGTACCAGCTGGTTTGGCAGGCAACAAATACTGTTATTTGAAGTAGCTTGAGATAACTACATAGAACAAGTTACATAAGAACGTCTTAGTCCTGTTAGAAAAGTGCTACTAATACCATTTGGTGTGCAGAAGTCTATAGTGTGTTTGTTGTTTGCTTTAGATTGTCGCATGAGAATCCACCCAGTCCCAATGAGTTGAGTGTTAGAGTGAGACAGCACATGTACTCATTCCTACAGTGCAGTGCTCTATTCTTCAATTGTCTTTCTGGAGTCAATTTCATTCATTCTTCGGGTGAGTGTTAAGCAAATACTCAATCAGGTGTGCATTATTACACGGTATAATTTTTGCAGGAGAAGTTAAGTATTGAGTTTCATAATAAAATACACGCCACATTAAAATAAACTACTGTCAGCAGAAAGTCCTTTATTTTCAGTGCTGACAGTTGTTTTAGCTTAATTTTGTATGCATGTTACATTGTAGCCACTTCTGCAACATATTATGATGATCTCTGCAAGTATCTTGGTCTACCATCTGACCTGCATCTGTTATTTGATGATGTACTTGATGTGACTGAAGACAGTTCCGTACCAAGAATGATCACCTCCACTGCTCAATGGTAAAAAATAAACAACTAAGAGCTTGAAATCTAGCAAAATAAGCATTATTTTTTTTATTATCATCATCACCGTCATTATTATTATTATTATTAAAACTACTACTATTATTATTACTATAGTCTGTCCAAGTTGAGTTGGCATAACCACATTAGAAATGCAAGTATGTTAACAGGAAAGGTCACTTGCCCCATGTGATATTCTATATCCCTAACTCACTGCCTCTTTTAACGATACATTAGTTGTTATATTCCAAATTTTAAACAAGTAATCTTTTTACTTTCAAGGATGTACGTAGAATCATCATAGGCAAGTGACCTTTGTTGTTTCCATACTTGTTTGGACAATGTCCCCTAATTTTGACATTTTTAAGAATACTACTACTACATAACACCACCACCACTACTACTACTAGTAATAGTGTGTCAAACTCCTTTATAAATACCACAATACAACACTGTGTATGTACACGCTTAGACCGACAAGCAAAACTTGTCAAGGTAGTAACATACTCATTACGTCTTGTACACTGCAGTAAAATTTTAACCGTAGCTGTAAATAATAATTCTGTTTGAATACATTGATACCTTTATGTAGGGATGCAACATAAAGTACATATTTTTGTATTTCTAGGTGGTGTGCTCACCCTAAAATCTCAGAACTGGTTACTTCATGCAACATTTTGCCTGCCCTGAGACAACCACGTCTCCTCATTGATTTGCCTCGAAGTTACTCAGATTTAGTGAAGCAAGCTGCTGCCTTGAAGTGTCCCAGGCGCAGTGATGAAATGGTGGGCGAGAACCAGGCAGCCATGTTGTGTATGGTGTGTGGAGAGATGCTCTGTACCAATTCCTACTGCTGTATGAAAACCGTTCCAATGAAAGATGGAGGCAGTGTTAAACTAGGAGGCTTTTGTCAACATGTGCAAAGGTATTTTACTAAGAGAGAATAGCTTAACAGTTTTCACTCTTATTAGTAGTAAAAAATGATAGTTACAAAAGTGATACAGTGAAACATTGATTATCTGAACTAATTAGGGATAGGGGTGTTCATAAATCTAATTTTTCGTATAATCAAATTAAAAGCAAAACATTGAAAAATTCCTGCTGCTATGTACAAAGTACCCAAAAGTGTTATCCACTGTGGAAGCAAAAGTTGTCAACTTTCCCCTTGCTTGTCTTGATGTCAGAAATGGTGGACTCACCAACTTCCAATTCTTTTGAAAGTACAGTAACAGTAGCTCCTCCCTTCTTCAACCGTCTTGATATGAAAAACCTCTCTTTTTGCAATCCTTTTAGTTTTTCAGCCATTGTCTCCACACGAAAATTGGAAAATGCCGCTTTTTGTAACTAGAAACGTGACTGAAAGAACCAATTTAAAGCGTGCAGCCTTATTTCTTGTTCAGATAATTGATGTTTCGGATGATTGATGTTCCACTGTAATGCCCACCCACTGATATCATGCTGATAAATTAGGCCCAACTAAACACTGGCTCAATGCATGACCGTTCTTAGCTACAGTCTGTGTACTTGTGAATGATATTATGCTAGTCAGAAAGTAATAATTGATTTACTTGACAGGTGTGGTGCTGGGATTGGAATGGCTCTGTGGATCCTTGAGTCTTACGTAGTGTTGTTAGATGCCACTGATCCGAGACATATTCAAGGATGTACATTCACTCCTCCTTATTTTGATGAATATGGAGAGGCAGACCCTGGACTTAGGTACGATTAATAACTTGGTCATTGTCTTTATTTCTTCTAAAATAATAGTCACTGTTTGTAGCATCTGACTACTTCTTTAAGTAGACAGAACCTGGCTACCAGTTTAAATAGGGGGTTGGGTGTCAGTCTGCATTGAACTTGTGGTATGCTGATCCAGCAATGTATCGACTATTTTTTGTGCGAATAAGCATTATTCCCAGTGACTGGTTGAACCACATAGTTCTATAATCGGTGTGTAACATTTTCTCAAAAAAAATATTCTAAAAAATACCAAGTTGTTTAAACCATGACGAACTCTTTCTCAACTATGCTTCTTTTGCCATTTGTTTTATTCTATAAAAGGTTTTTTAAATGAGTTCTGTGAACCTGCCCGGAGTGCAATTTTTACTATGTATAAGTGGTTGAGGACCACAATAAATATTGGAATACTACAACTAACCAGATAGAACCACCTCAATGCACACAAGATTACAACACACAAGTTTAATACAGATTAATACCCGACATTGTTTGTTTTGTTGTTGTTTATTTAGTATTATTTAATAAATATAGTTTGGCTTACTGGCTCACCATTCGCGACATATAGTAGTGCATGCAATTTTAGGACTTGGTTGTAAACATTTAAAAGTCTTACCTTCTTCCACACTGTAATTTTCAAATACTGGAATGCAACTGTTCATGTTATTACAATAGCTTACAACTAGTGCTGTTGAAACAATAATTCTGTGTATTTTTGTTTGAGTGTGTCATTAATGATAAAATAGACCACCCTGCTAATACATTGGCTTAGTACCAGTGAATGGGTGTAATGCAGCACGATCTTTACTGTTTGGGTTTGGTATAAGTTGACAATACACAAGAGGACTCAGATGCTAAAATTTTAGCATTGAATGTATTCATTATGCTGATATGACTCAGTAGCACTAGCTTTTTTATTTCCTTACTTTACGTCACTCTGACCTTTATGCTTAACTGGATGCATTTGCAAATTATTTAGGATTCAATCAATACTGTGGAAAATTATGAAACATTAGTTGACTTCCTCATTTCGTTTTTTTTTTTTTTATTGAGCTCTGTTAATTTGCTTGGTATCACTGCTCTAGGATTTTAGTAATCAATTATAGTCTGTCCACACAAGAAACTTATAACAATTTTCTAACAAAAGCGATTGTATCCAGAATAGTTGCAATTGATTGGTTTCTTTAAATTACAAATCCGAAAACTACATATTATATTAAAAAAGAAAAGAAAAAGAAAGTATATTTGAGTTAGCCTAAACAGTAGGCATCATATTCAGTTTAAATCAATGCAGACAACGTTCACCACAATCAATATAGGGAGAAAAAATTATTTAGGGAATTAGAATTAGGTATTGATTGTTTAACCTCTTTGACACAATTGTTTCGTACTTTTAAGGCACCTAAATGTAGTTATTGTATTTTACCTGGTATTAGTAAAATGAGTGTTAATTTTTTTGTAGGCGGGGTCATCCAATGTATTATAATGACGAGATGTATGAGAAGCTGAAGCAAGAATGGTATCAACATCACATTCCGGAACGAATACGCAAGGAAGTAGAAAGCAATCGACAACTCATGCGAGTCAAGTGGGGCCATATGTAAACCAGCCACCTCATCAATATCTAGCTCATCAAGCTATTTTAATAGTCTAACTGATCATCATTATATTATACAATATACAACTTGCAATTTAAAAAAAAAAATTTTTTTCCAGGCTATTTCACTTTGTAAGAAAAAACTCTGTTGGAGTCTGCTAAATTATTGGCACTTCCTCCATTAATACAGTTCTACCACGCGACTCGGAACTAAGCTCAAGACAACGATGATATTTTGGTGCCGAAAGTACAGTATTAACCGATACCTATTTTACCTCGGGACACTTATAAAAATAAAGTGATGGGGTGAGATTATGTGAGAGAGGAGAGGTAATTAAGCACGTGATTAATGTAAAGAGGCGTTACCTGCCAACATCAACAACAAGAAAAAAAAACTGAAAACTAAGAGCACTTTATAAAAATCGTTGTCTTGAGCTTAGTAGTAGTTGTTCCGAGTCGCGTGGTAGAACTGTATTAATGGAGGAAGTGCCAATTCCCGACTGCAAGCCCTACTTAGTAGAGCCAGACCCTAGCTGCAAAGACTTTATAATGCAACAGACAATGTTGAGGATTAAGGATCCCAAAGTCAGTCTAAAATTTTATAGTGAAGTTCTCGGAATGAGGTTAGCCTTATATGAATGAAAATAGATGAACTTTTTTAATATTTGTATTGTGTCTCTTGACAGTGTAACCATATTATAGATTGGTGAGGTCTCACTATGTTATGTATTAGAAAGTCTAAATTTGTTTCACCTTTCCCTGCATACTGTTAGTGATTCTTAGCAATTATGTTGTACAGAGCAAATTGATATAGTTGGATGACTGAACGTTAACCATGTTTTGTAACGAAAGTAGCAATTGTGTTCTGAGTGCATCCGTTTTGCCAGCATGTAAAACTCGCAGTATACAATGATGTGCTTCTTTTCTTTTTTTCTTATGTATGTAGGTTATTGAAGAAATTTGACTATCCATCAATGAAATTTTCGATTTATTTTATGAGCTATGAGCGTCCTGAAGACATTCCTGAGGATGAAACTGAAAAACTAAGATTCCTGAATACTCGAAGAGGAACAATAGAGCTTACTCAGTATGTAAAAGAATTTTACAACGAGCATTGGTGAAAGTATACATAGTTTAAGTCAGAGTTTTTGTTTGTTTGTTTGTTTGTTGTTGTTTTTTGTTGTTGTTTGTTTTTCTTTTTCTTTGGGTTGTGGCTGTTTTTGACACGATTAGAATGTTGCACAACGCAGTTACGTAGGTCTTACAAACTTGCTGCGGTCATTTTCCACTTGAATTAGTGACTATGGTAAGTTTGATTATAAAGGGTGATCTCACTTTTTTTTAAAGGTCGTTTCACTTTGTACAGGGTGATACATACACAAGGTTTAGCTTGATATCAATGCCTCTCCATTTGTGTCAAATACTTCACAAGCTTGTAAGGGTCAGGAACTGAAAGAACGTTACAGATACAGGCTACTAGTGATGTGCTTCTGCACGTTGGTCATGGCTATATACACCCTGATGTAACGGCTTGAGAACCCATTATTCAATAGTCAGGTCTTGAAGAGAAACAATGCAAGTCTTGTATGTGCATGTATGTGTGTAGGCTTCACCCCAGTTTCTTCTGTTGCAGCAGTAAGCTAGTCTCATTTTAGGGTTTGGCTCAAAACAGTGTGATAATTCCTTAGCTTGCTTGGACCATCCATACATTGTTTAAATTGCATAACACAAGAATTTTAACAACAAAATTGAGCAAGATGCACAGGTATACTACATAGGTATGAAGTAATATTATCTTGGTCCTTTCAGCTATGAAGAAAAATTTATTTCTTTGAAGCTTGCTACTGTTTACAGTTGACTAAAGAGAATTTGGAGTATAATATCTTGTTCAATTACCCTAGCACCACTGTTTTTGTTTGAAGGCAGCGGAACGAAGTATGTACACTTTTTGTAGTGAGTATTTAGAGTGACCCTTGTTGCAATGTTAATTTTAGACACATTCTCTTCCCCCTCCCCCCACCATTGTTGCTACTACATACCATGGTTGCTGTAGTAACAGCCATGGATTAAAAATGCTATTCCCCATACTGTTCCCCTCCACACACTATCTTGTTGTCTGTGTTTTGGAATGACCTTTGCTGCATTCACTGAGCATATTTTTCCACTCAAAATAACATCTTTTTATATGATTTTTACTCTGTCCAAAAAGGTAACTATGGTATAAATTAATTAGACCATGGCAACTCTCGGAATTATTGCTCGATAACTGCCTTCTTACATGTACCTAAAGGAAAAACATTTACTTGTATGCCTTCTTCCTCGGGCTACACCCTCAAGATCGGGACAGTTATCAGCGATAATTCCTCGAACCCATGGTTTAACTTTCATAACTGCCCACCCCTGGGGTGTTACACACACATACACACATCATTGTTTTTTCATGTGGCATTGTGGGGGTTTGCTGTAATTGTGCATACTATGGTATGGTATGCAGCAATTGGGGTACAGAAACGGACCCAGATTTTAAAGGATACTGTAATGGAAACAGTGAAGGTCGAGGATTTGGTAAGAGTCCCTAAATAATAATAATAATAATAATAATCACTACTTACAACTATGGTTTTATTATTATTATTATTATTATTATTATTATTATCATTATGAATATATTTAGGCCATATTGGCATATCAGTACCAGATTTACAAGGAGCTTGTAAAAGATTTGAAGAAAAAGGTGTGAAATTTATTAAGAAAATTGATGAAGGTGAGAAATTAGTAAGATGATGTATAGCAAGTATTTAGTACAGTATAATCGTGCAACCAATTTTACCCCACTATTAATTCATTTGCATAAGGTATTATTGATCAGTTTACTAAGACTGGTTCATGTATGCACAGATTAGGCAAGACTTCAAAGCAATATAAAATAGTTTGTAGTATATAACTGCCGCAGTTGCAGCACAACATTGTGAACCCAATTTCTCTGATAAAAGATGAAGATTGACTATGGGTTAGTTTGATATAGAGTTTAGTCGGAATTTAACTACGCTTGGAAGCGGAACTGTATTATCAGAAGGGTATTATCCACTCTCTTTTTTTGTTTTTTTGTTTTATCATTGTAATCATTACAACAATCGGAAAAGTTTAAAACACAAGGTTCAGAGCAATATTATTTTTGCGTAGTTGTTTCTACATTTTATACTGCCATTATTTGTGAAATTTTAGGCAAGATGAAAAGCTTGGCATTCATTTGTGATCCCGATGGCTATTGGATTGAAGTCCTCAGTCCTAACACTCCAATCTCTTAATAACAAATAACATTGATTTTTAATACAATTTGTGACTGAAGTTATTGTTACTATTTTTCTAATGTTAAAACCCAATGGAAAGAGTGGTGTGAATGTGGTACTCCCTTCCTTAGATCGCTATGGGCGTGGGAATAGAAGTAACAGCTGTTAGCCCTTACGCGTTCAGGTTAAATTGCTACAGGCGCGGGTGGGGCAAGTTGCAGAGATTACGTCCAGGCTGTGTCTGCCTTAGTTAGCAAACCTCGGCTGTATTTTGGGAGAACTGGACCGGTTGGAGACCGCAATGTCTACTTGTAAAAGTGAAATCAGCGATTATCTAGACCTCAGTGTAATCAGGTACAGTAGAGTTGAGGAGGATTGCGAAATACTAGCAGTAGCTCTTGACGTTCAGGCTGATTCGGACATTGTTTTCTCAATTACGAGGTAAGTAATTAAACAAGCCCATCATAAGATTAAATGTGGTCTGTACTTATTGGAGTTAACTTGTAAGCTACTGTAACTGTATACTATTTTGAGATAGGGGTGCAACCCACATAGCTTTTTGTTTGTTTTAAAGCAATATTGCTTGTCTTGAGTATGCTTTATTAACTTGTGCATATACCTTTTAAAAGAAACATTACCTTTACTTACCAATCATAGAGGTACTTGTGATAGAAGACAACCGGTGATTGAAGTTTCACACAACTTGAACTTACTTAGTATTATTTTATAATGATGAGTGGGAAGGCCAATGGTATATGCAGTACAGTTTTATTGACCAGATGACTTGCATGTGCACTTTTATTTGTCGTGTCAGTAAATCTACACAATTTTGTACCAATTTGGGCTCTGCCACTCAAGTCTTTCTCTATGTGATTTATAAGGTGTAGTGTTTGGTGTGTCCTCCAAAAATGCAGACATCACTGTAATTGGATTGAGCTGTTTAACGTATATATTATTATTATTATTATAGTTCTGGAGACAATGCTCTGAACTTGTTACTTAAAAGACCAAAAAAGCTAAGTAAGTGTGAATTGGAAAAGAAGAAGCGTGTTTTACATGTAATTTTGGTGCTCTAGTTGCTCTAGATTTCAGTCCTGCTCAAAACAATGTGCTGGAGTTGAAGATAGCTGCTATTGCACATTTAAATTACGAAGAATATTTGCAGTTGCTAGGTGAAGTCGTTTGTGATTCTGATATCAGGTATGTAAAGTGGGTGTGTCGCCACTTCTCAGTGTACATGTCATTATACACAAACGCAATATAATATTGACAAGTGGTCATTAATTTTCTGCATGCATGTATGAAAATTATTAAACCCAAATTTTACAAAATAACTTCAAATTATGTTCATTGGAACAAATCTTTAGGATTCTTTAACTATTCCCTTTTTTCTCGCTAACTTTTTCATCATTTTGACTGGATAACCAACCACGTTATAACCACACAGTTGCAGATTTTTCATAACTTTTAGTTACTGAATCACTAATCACTGTTCTAGTTACAATAGACTCAGAACAACTCCTCATTTGCATTATATAGTGAATGCTAACTGGCTGATAGCAAGAGCTTTATTAGGTAGTTCTAAGCTGACCACAGTGACAGATTTAAGTTTGTACTCAAATGTTTCAAGCAATTGACTTTAACACTTTTATTTTATGAATGCACTATTTAGTCTATTCTAGTCACAATTTTATTGTTAGTTGTTTTTTGTTGTTTTTTGTTGTTTTTGTTTTTTCAGGGAAACTGTCTACTGTAAACTAGAAGCACACTTGCCAGAAAGTGCACAAGTAATAGAATTGAATTTATATAGTACAGTGCTACATGTGTGTGTGTGTGTGTGTGTTTTGTAGACATTTTGGAGATCTAACTTGGAAATTGTAAGAAAGGGATTAAGTGGTAGTGGACGTTTGCAGAAGTTCCTCTACAAAGTTTGCGCCCAGTTCTTGCTGGAAAATATAGATCATGATTTGTTGAAGTCATTCTTTAATGCTGAGAATCTTGATGATCAAAGAATTCTCTTCGATAAACTTCCCTATGACAAGCTAAAGGAATCTATTAGGTATGGATGTGTGCATGCTAATGTGTGTACATCAGGAATATTATGGGGAAATAATTTCATCATTTGCTCAAAACTAGCATTAATTTTTTTCCATTTCATTCATTTATGCTACATTTTTAGCCAAATTGTCACCAAATTGGAGGCTGGTCGATCTGAGGCTCAGATGAAGTACGTGTCTTCATCTTTGCAGACAAGAATTGATACGAGTTGGAGACATTTCTGTGCAATTTGTCGTAACTGTCCCATTAAAGGCAACTTTTACATTAGTCTGCATTGCACTGGGAAAAGATCTATGAATACTCCGATTCCTCAATATTGTTATCCTCCTTACCTTACCAAAGAAGGTTTTACAAATCTCAAGGTAAATTTAATAAATTCAGCTAGGTATTAATTGCTGTTCAATAAATGTTAACGTGTGCTTGGTATATTGGTAGCACATGTGATATGAAATTAATGATCACTGGGCAGACTTTCAGGCCTTGCATAATTGGATTTTACTGCATACACCCCTCATCTATTCGTTCATTACAAGTTCATTAATTGTGAGCGAAACTAATTGTTTCAGTAGCTAGGCTAGCTCTGTCAACATTTGTGCTGAAGCACGCCACTTGTCTTCAGTATAACACTGCATGCAACTCCTCAGGTGTATGCATAAAGAACCACTGAGTATACTGTTACTGTTCAGATTCTTTTGACTACAGGTGTAGCTGTATGCACTACATTTTACTATTCAGATTATTTTGACTGCAGGTGTAGCTGTATAGCATCTGCAATGCTTAAAATGCAAACAGTGAACCAATGTCATAAGTGAAGTGAGTAATAGTTTCTTTTGCTGACGGTAAAGTAAATTTGAATCTTTACTTTTTAAACATGCCCGGTTGAATTAAGAAATTTGTATATTACTAATTTATTTTTTAGTGAAAATTGTTTTACAGGGTCTTATAGGTCGAATTGAAATTGTGACATCTCCTATAGAGGATTACATGGAAGCAACATCAACCTTAGTGAACAAGGTATGTTAATATATATATATATATGACATGAAATGATAACCAGTGTTGTTATTACACAATTGAAGCACTTATCTTTTGTTTCAATGGCTATTATTGACTTCCTATTCTTATGTTGGTGTTAATTCCAAGCAGAATAGTTGAACTGGAATGAATCATCATAATCACAAATGTGCAGTGAATTTATTTTAAAAGCCGACATTTTCAGTGTTTCAGAGAAAGGGGTAAATTAACACTGAGTACTCTCAGAAAATGTTGTTTACACATTGTGATTGGCACGTAAACACAAGAATAATATCTCACATTAAATGTTTCAAAAGAAATACATAGATGAGAGAAATTACAGACTGTTAGACTGGCAACGGGAAGTACTCTTCCATTGCTGAATATTTACAAAAAGAGATGGCTTACATTTGAATTGTGTGTGTGAAAAAGAGATTAAACAGGTGATGAATGTTTTTGTTGTTGCTAAGCTAAACGTAAGAATGAGAATATTTAATGGTTGTACAAACTGCCCTTACAGTATGTCAACTAGGATTAGATGGTGCTGAGCCCTTAACTCCTCTGAAACTTCGTAACACATTTCAAGTGATCGAATATCACATCATCTCTGGCTAAATTACCCCATGTGACAAAAATGAACTTCATAGTACAAAATGTTTATATATATTAACGGTAGAAAACAATGTGAAGAGAGTATAACTGTGTAATCTTACAAATTAGTTGCTTCTTTTGCCGCACATATTTCATTTAATTGATAAAGCAGTGCACAAGTTTTGTGATCAACCATTGTAAACAACATTCAGTTTTGTGTAGAAATTTGATTTGATGAGAGTCATCTAACTATGTCACTGCATATTGATCTCCAGAAGTGTACGTTAAAATACAAGTGGGCAACAGCTTACACAACAACTGATTAGTTGGGATCATTTGATTAAAACAAAATTTGGACATTTTTTGGCAAGAATAGTACAACTATAATAGCTATTTTGACTAGCATGACTTTCTACCAGACCACAATAGGAGAATGTTTGCTAATTATGTCATGAAGTCTATATACTAGACCCATGACTAATCTTTAGACTGTGACTTGCGTAGTAATCACTGTCGGCTGAGCAGTATTCTCAGTAAACAAAATTAATTTTATTTCTTGCTGAAGTCTTCCTCAGGATCAATAAATCAAACTATCCACAAGGAACATATAAAAGAATAAAATAAAAAACAACTAACAAAAACCAAAACAAAAAACGGCAAGACAATTGGTGGTGTATACTTACTGTTTAACTTAATGCTGGGGTCTATGCTGCATGCTATTGTGGATGTTTCCAAATGGAGTGTTGTTGTTGTTTTTTGTTTTTTTGTTTAATGCAATATTAGTGACTAATCCCTGATGAGGACTTTGGCAAAAGTTAAAACATAAAGTATATATTTTTGGTTATAGAGAATAGTGTGTTAATTAATGAAATATTTAGTCGATAATAATTTTGTTTTAATGAAATAAAATCTCAATGACCTAGCTAGAATGTCCATGTTACACAGAACAATTTTAATTATTTATCACAAGTCAAACCACACTTTTGAGTTAGTACTTTATAGGTAGGTAGTGCTTTGTAGAAATTGTTTATTACACAATTTACTTCATTAACTGGATGTTTTTCATTAATTTAGTTAAATTTATCAGACATATTCGAATACATGGATGAAGAAAGTGCTGAGAAAATGTTCCAGCTCCTCAGTAACAAGATGGCACCAGGTGGTCGTATGGCATTCTGGAACTTGTATAACGACAGACTCCCAAGTAAAGACATTTCTTCACTAAAATATTTGTCTGATCTTTCACAGAGACTCTATTTACAAGATAGGGCATGGCCATTCCAGTCTTTCCATGTGGTTGAAAAGTCATGAAAGAATTCTCATCACAAACATTGAATACTTGTATAAAAAAAAGCAAATAAATCATGAGAAATTACAATCATAGCAGCAACACTAATATAGCTAAATATACTCATTTGTATTAATGTCAATGAACGCATAAATTTGAAAAATGGTGACGTCACTGGCTGTATTCACTTAAGTATTGGCTACCCCGTGGCAACCATCATCTTCACAGGTTAATTATTTGTGGTCCACTTACCTTGTCCTTCCCAGCATCCCCTCCAGGCAATGCGCTTTGCTTGCTGCTGGTGCTAGGCCATAAACTATCAACCCTCCTCCTCATCGAGAAGTGTGAAGGGGATGAAAGTTATGGAGAAATTCCCAATATCCAGCCCAGGACCTGTCACATTGCGGCAATGGAAGGTGATTGTATACCAACAACTGGATTTCACCACACATGTCCACTCCATTAACTCGTGTACTATTCTTTAATTCCAGGATAATCTCGTTAACCAGCCATTCTCGGAGAATGTCTGGTAAGTTTCGACGTTCTCCTTCCTCTGTGTCCCGCCCCTTTAATGCATGGAGAATGACTGGTTAACGAGACTAATTTCTTCTAGCCTTCTCCTCGGCTCATCTTCACAAGGTGGGGGTGGGGTGTTTTTCCAGCTGAACTGGGGATGATAGGGGAGTCCTTATAGATATTAAAAAAATCATGAAGGTAATGTTGCTTCTAATCACCACCAAATAGCTTAGCTTGTTATCTTTGTATTATTATATCATTTTGTTTCAACAATTTTATTTTATGAGAATTCTTATGAAAAATCAGAACTAATTTTTATGGTCCAATTTCAAGCTTTGATGAGTGTGATATAAAAATGTAACTTTAGCTATATTTAAGAATGTCACAAAGAAGCTTTCTTGTAGCCTCAAAGGATTCATCATAGAAAATTTGCCCTTACAAACTACCTGCCCAACTTGTAATGCAAATAGTGTTAAAAACTCTACAGAAAGTAGGGTATGTTTTGTTTGCTACAAAAGTCATTAGCAAATTATTATCAGGGAAGAACGAAGGCAAAATGAACACAGACACTGGCTTGCAAGTCCTTTATATAAAGAGTGAAATATTATGTACCATTGACTTAACATTGACACAAACTTTGATAGGTGCTATAAATACTATAACGAGATCATGCTTCTATCACTAATGTGCACAATGTTTTATGGAGACACTAAAAAGAAGTTTCTGCAGCTTGCAACACCACTTCAAAAGAATCTTCTGCTACAGTTACATGAATACTTAACAATTTCATTGCGCTATACAAGCATTACATAGTACTATATTTAAGAATGTGCCTTGCTTGCTTACTTTTATGTTAGATCAAAGCCTTCTATTTATCCAAAAGTAATTTCCAGTCCCAGATTTATTGATTACGTCCTTGGTCCCCAGAATACCTACTGTTTATTCCCAAAGTGGGCCATATCCATATAGATCAAGGATCCATCTTTAAAACTATCAACCATTAACTCACTAATGGTGATAAAATGTAACCGTAAAAAGTGCTGCTGTGACTGTATTGTAAATCACGATCTACTAACTGCTTGACATAATTCAGTAATGCATCCTCAGACTGACAAGTATGATATAATGATTCATATTTATCATTTTTTTCAGACTCACAAACTTTGGATGTAGCATCTTCTAATTAGGGTGTGGCTTATCTTAATTACGTCCACAATAATTAAATCGCAGCGGCTTATTTGTATCCGTGAAGTAATCCTGAGAAACTTGGAGCCTATGAATTAAGACATACCACGAGATGATAGTATTTTACTCCATGTAGGCAAGATTTAGATTTCAGGATTCTTGAGGACTCTGGAATATTGTCAGTGTGGTCTACTATGGGACTAATGTGAAGATTACAACATATCAGGCCAGTAGCAAGAATTCTGAAAAGAAAAGTAACTACCAACAAGTTATAAAAATCATGTCCACCTTTAATAAATTGTGAATGTATATAGTCCAAGTAGTTAGGTTGTCTAATTAACCACCCTAATGCAATTGTATCACATTATTTTACTTCTGTAAAAACCACTTCTTTCCTGTAATTTCTACAGGTGACAAAGGTTCTCAACAACACACATTTATAAGTAAAAGTTCTTTTACATTCAATGATAATAGAATAACGAAGCACCACAGTGTAAACCTCAGTGCACACAAAACTATGTACCTGTAGAAGAAAACTTCCACTTCCATTTGAGGAGACACACAGTATACAACAATAAATGTGGGCGGGTGAAGTGCACAAATTATTGATAAGGTCAGTCGCCATCCCAGTTGTATAACCAGGTACTTAGAAAGAAGAAGGGCCTAAACCACACCCATCTGTTTTAATTCATACATGATGTTGTCATGTGATTAGCTATTAACTACAGCTACACATTCTACCCATATACTCTTGAGACATGGGGTGCCCTGCCTTTCCCCCCTATCCTATGCCAATGAATTTATGGTCAGCCATCTTGAAATCTGAAACTGCTTCAGGACAGATGACACCTTTCAGCAACAGGTTCCACTAACTGTTCAAGACTAAATGGTAATGATGACTTTGGAAACAAGATGGCCCGGCTAGTTGAGTCTAAATTTCACATATTCAAGAATATATTGACTGTCAAAGAAGATATTCAGACACTAAAAACCATTGTCAATGACAACAGATTTTTATTGAATATTTCTCAGGAGAATGTACATATGCCAACGAATTAACATAGTTTATTCCAAGTTATAGAAATATTTCACTTTCATTGAATACTTCAGACATTATATTGCAAGTATGAATATGATCATGCTAACTGAACAATTTAAGTACTTTGTAAAAATGAGTTAATTGCAGCACAGAGTTCAGCATCTTCTTTGTCAATTAAACTAAAAGAGTCTTCTGTAAGCACATGCTACAAACATTCAGTCAATAAATAATTAATAGCACTCGTGCAGCAAGAAATTTCACTCGGTTCCACCTTGTGAAAATGTTCTACCTACCACTCGTGCTATTAATCAAAACTACAACTTTTCTGTAATATTATATCTCCAACAACAATGACATGAATAAATAATAATACACGATTTAATAGTCTTACTTTTGAACTGTTCATTTCAGACTTGTCAGCAGTTTCTGGTCTGAGTGTTATGTCTACATTTTCTCCTCCTGACGTGACTCCACTAACCACACCCCCATCTGTGACACTGCTTTCACTGCCACAAGAAGCTATCTGAAGACTGGCTGGTACCGTACCACAAGCTTGCACCATGAGCTCCTTGCACTCTTTTAAAATGGAATGCACTTCTTCCATATTTCTGATAAAAAACAACAACATGTATATATCCAGGTGGCTGCTAAAAAGCAAGTGAAATTGAGGTCACATTTGTTCACTGCTGGTGATCACTTTACCCAGAACTAACGTTACATACATGTGGTGTTATCTTTTGAGTGTGTCACACACCTTTTCTTTAAAGTCCCACTATGTGGATGAGCTAAATAATCGATATTGTCACCCACCCAGTTCGGTGAGTCTCAGTCTTTCTTTTTATTGCACCATAACTATTAGCTAAAAATATCTAATTAATACAATCTTCCTAGAAAACACTCAGGAATAAAAATAACTTTTTGACAAGTACGTGACAAATCCATGAATTTTCTATGCTCCAAAATTCAGTGGTTAAGAAAGTCCTGAAAACCATGATATAAAAATCATAGACTAACCGAAGACGATAATACACTTAGCTGTGTCAGCATATAATCAACAGTTGGGTTGATATTCATTAGTGAGTGCTACTGACAGAAGAATGAGATAAGTAGAAACTGCAGTGTGCTGAATCAAGTAGACGTAAGTTTGGATGATATTGTTATGTTGTTCTCAATGTTTCACTATTCTTGATTATATAAGTGAGTGGATAGATTTAGACTTAAATGGTTACCACTGACTATGTAAAGTTGAGAATTCTCAGCCTTTACTGAATAACCTAGCTTTACTGAGATTGTGGAGTATTTGGTTCTAGAAGATGTGATTTACAGCATGGTGAGAGCACATGAATGGTTCAAACAACTTAAGTCTATAGTAAGATAAAGTGTTGGTAAGTGCTTGAAGTTAAGGCTGGGCTAGCTTGCTTGCCACACTGTGCTTTGAGCACATCCTCTGTTATAGTAGTCATGATGATTGAACATTATATGTATAGGTCTCATCCATAAAAGCCAACTAAGTTCTTCCCCATTCCCATCCTGCTCCAACCATCATTATTCAATTCTTTTGCAATGTTGTACTCACTATACATAAATGTGTAACACTGTATTCAATGGTCTTGCTTCCCATATTTATTACCATAAACTAGTGTGTCAAAGAATATTTAATTCCTCTTTTCTGTATGTGAAGTATGTTTGAGATCATTATCCTACATGAACTGGTAGGTGATTGGTGGCAGAAAAGACTCATTGATTAATGGGATAGCGTTGGTTGTAGAGAGGAGACACACAAAATTTGATCTAGATCAAAGTGTCTCGCTCACTCACCAAAAAAAAGAAGTTTTTTTTTAAACACTTTCCACACACATTTAGGTTAAAATTCTAAATTTGACTCCTCTGGCAGTGTACTGAGCTGGACCTCAGGACTTTACACAAAGGTTTCAGCTGTCTTGACCGTTACAAGAACTGGTCCAAAACAACCCACAAGAGGATAGGGAAATAACGCAACATAATTTCCACTTCAGTTAGCGTCTAGTTTGTAATGCTGGAAAATGTAGCGTAACACACAACATCTCTGCTGATCCAATAGTTCTTCTTATCAACAATGATGGTTCATGCATTGGAACATTAAGATTAAGCACTGATAGTGCTTTATTGCTAAAATTTGTAATTGGAGGGAAAATATCGCTTTCTTCAGCTAATTATACATAGTACGTATGGACACACTTCACACATACCTTGTAATTTGACCAACAATGTCCTCCCTCTGCTTTCTTTGTCTCTCCATGATCACTTTTAAGGTTTCTCTTGCCTTTAGACATATTCTTGCAATTAATAAAAATTTTACAGTGACGGGTAAACAAACCTGATGTGGTCTGAATTCATTGATGATGTGATGGATATTGATGAATAAGTAGCTCAAATCCATAATTTTTTGACTTCTCTATACAAACAAAATACAAACAACAGAAAACAAAAAAAAATCAATAGGGAACTGATTTAGTAGTAATTTACCATACGTAGATAATCATCCACATGTAAATTATGTAGAACACTTTAGCACCTAACATGCCATCGATATATATTTTTTCCAACTCATTTGCTTTTAATTCAAAGGAGAGAAAAATAAAAATGGCTTTATGTTAGCAGTGATTTAAATTATAACTGTAGCACACATGCATGTGTATGGAAGAAGGTAGTAATACATCTGTATTATTATTATCATAATTTTTCTATTTATCTGCAAATGCTAGCATTTTAAAAACCGGCAATGGGATAAAATTAAAATATTGATTAAATCTCTTCCAAGGGTTGTTCAAGAACGCTAAAATTGCCCCCCACCCCATAATAACACTCAATTTTTTTTTTATTTATGAATACTGAAATGTTTAGGATAAGATCATTGATGTACAGGAAACGTTGACTTCACTTTGAATAGAAATTATATGCTGATGACATGTACAGTGTAAATATGATTCAGTTGCTGCTCACCATGTTGGCAAGTTGTATGGTAAAGAGTGGTCATCCTTAATATAAAATGCTATTGCAGAATTTAAAACCAATCTTGCCATCAAAAACACCTAAGACCAAAATGACTGCAAACAAATAAGCTCAAAGTGTTACTATAAGCTAATTTCGGCAAAAAAATCAAAGCTAAAAAACAATAAATACGGAAAGCATGGAAGGTGTGGGAATCCAGTGTTAACAAATGGGGAAAATTCTGTGGTTAGGCAAAAGATAGTTCCTACAAATACCAGAAGCCTTCAGTAAAAATTACTCACAGAAGTAGCTATAATTCAAGTAATTCTTACCTTACTCTTGAAAAGCCTCCTCTTCTTAAGCAGCACACCAGAAATTCGCGCCATTTTTTTGTTTACTGAATACTTTTGGTGTTATCATGGATTATAGTATAGGAATTTAACCGAAATAATTTGCAATTGCATTTCACGACGTTTTTCTTATTTCCTCCAGTTTCAAATACGCGTTTTTAGGACACTTAAAAGTTTAATTAAACTAATAAGTGTCTAGACACCACAGCAATAACACTATACAACTTACTGCAGGAGACGAAGGATTAAGAATAAGAATATCCAATAACTCCAGAAAGCACACAATAATAGAACGATTTAACTTCCTCAATTCAACCTTGCGATCTGAACAGAAAAATAAATGCATACATACACATGAATGTGCAAACTGTAGAAACTGTCAAGCTAATGCTAGACTCTGTGAGTAATTTCACTAGATTACTAGTTAGGAGATTGAGCAGGAAAATATCAAGAAAAAACCAGGCACATACTCAAATCTATGTTTACATATGTTGAGCACATGTGCAATTTCAGTAGCAGTGATGTCTCACAGTAGTATGCTAATGACTCCATCTTGATATTTAGAGTATGGTTATACACGAGTAGGATCACAGTACAGTACTACATAGTACATTCTCACATAGTGTTGCAGTAATTACGAGTGAGCTACAAATTATCTCAGTATGTTTCATCAACCAGTGTAACAAGTTTTAACCATTTTTTTAATATGATCACACAATGGTTACCTGTAGTCTTTCACGTATTTCAGATTTTTCACATTTTGCAACTATGTATAGAGCTTTTCCCTCACGTGATTATAAATGACGTCGGGAAAATTAATAGCGCACCGTGCGTATGGCCAGGTGTACAACTCGTTCAAGTGTGCTATGGCAGAATCCATGGGAAAGCTGTCTGCCTACGCGGAGAAGCTTAGTGGCAGTGCCAAGAAGAGATACAAAGGAAAAATTAGACAGATAGGAGGCTTGGATTCCTTTCAGGGACCCCTTGAAGGGTGTGTAGAAAGAGTACCACCAGTTGAGGCTAGTGATCTAGTGTCTTACTTGGTACTACAAACCAGCTTTGTGACTGCCAAACAGTTCCAGGCACACAAATCTCTGGAATCTTATAATCAGTTTGTGTGTGGCTGGGTGAAAGAAGTGAAAACATATATCAAGGGAGAGAAATTTTTGATTACTGGCCATGTAAGTTCAATTATGTAGCTAAGGATGGTGTTAAAACAAAATTTTAATTTTTTTATACAAACACAGGTTAGACATTCACAGAAGTTTAGTCAGACTCCTCTTAGTTGCTGGATAATAATAGAAGAGAGTGGGGAGATTAACTGTGCACATTGTAAAAGCATGGCGGGTTTAGGAGAAACGTGTACTCATGTTGCAGCAGTCCTGTTTTATTAGAAGCTCTCAACCGTTTCCAAGGCAGTGAAACATGCACTGGAAGAAAATGTGAGTGGATAATGCCTAAGTTTAAGAAGGACATGCAGTATTAACCAATCAAAGAAATTGATTTTTCATCAGCCAAAAAGAAGAAACGAAAACTTGATGAAGCAATTGATTGTGGTGACTCAACTGACTTGAATGACGATGAAACACCTGCTGATAAGGTACCTCTTTGTAACAAGAAAGAACTGGAATCATTTTATGACAGTCTTAGTGAGAGTAACACTAGGCCTGCCATCTTATCCTTGATTCCAAAGTACTCCTCTACTTATGTACCCAAACATACTATGCTGAATGAATTCCCCCAGTCTTTGCAATTACTTTGTGACCCCAATTTGTTGAAATTAAACTACTCTGAACTGTTACGGAAGTGTGAATTAATGAATATTACAGTGACAGAAGGCATGGCTTTGAATGTGGAACAATCAACGCGTGAGCAACACAACTCTAGTCTTAGGTTTAAGTTTCGTTCTGGTCGAATTACTGCTTCTAAAATGAAATCAGTTTGCCACACAGATGCAGCGAATCCTGCTCAAAGTGTCAAAGCCAATCTGCTATCCACATTCATTCAAATTTAGTAGCAGACAGACTGAATGGGGTTGTGCTCATGAAAAGCCAGGCAAGAATCGATATGAAAGTACAATGAAAGATTAGCACAATAACTTTAGTGTTCAAATACTGGTCTCATCATCAATCTTACGCGGCCTTACCTTGGTGCTACTCCTGATGGGAAAGTGTCATGTTCATGCTGTGGTAATGGGATACTTGAAATTAAGTGTCCTTATAATCACAAAGAAAGCACTATGGATGATGCTACTCAAGGCAAGAATTTCTGCCTTAAAAAAGATTCTGGTGGTAGAATTACTTTAAATAATTCACATGCCTATTATTATCAAGTCCAGACACAGTTATTTGTAGCAAATGTAGACTACTGTGACTTTTGCGTATGCACTTTCCCTCAGAATAAAGTTGATGATATATTTATTGAGCGTATTGGTAAAGATGCACAATTTTGGAGTAACTGTATTGATAAAGCTCAACATTTCTTTTGTACCTGTATTCTGCCAGAATTGCTTGGAAAGTGGTACACTCATTCAAACAAAGTGTATGCCATAGATAAGTTCAAACATATCAGCATCCTATGCTTCTACATCCGTATCTACTGAAAGTTCCAACATTGCTTCCACAAGTGTGGATAACAGTGAGCAGCGTTATTATTGTTACTGCAGAGGCTCTGAAGATAGTGCTGACATGATTGGTTGTGATAATGACGAGTGCAAAATTGAATGGTTTCATTTATCTTGTTTAAAAATAAAAACAGTTCCAAAAGGGAAATGGTATTGTCCGGAATGTAGAAAACTATCCCAATTTTCAAGACGAAGCAAGAAACAAAAAATGTAACTTAGCTATACATAACATTATATCTCATTTGAAATTCGAATATTTTTTTTTTTTTGTAAACATCAGTAATGTTGAAATATTTGATAATGTTAATGTTAATTGAAAGGGACAACTGACTCACAAACATTACAAAGAGCACAACAAATTAGCACAATCATGTCTATAGTGGGGCAAGTTCCTTTTCTTTTGTTAACATACTGTATCGGCATAGTCGACTGTAGTATAGAGTACTTTTGCCTGACAGCTCCAATTACTTGCTCTACATGAATCCTTACATTTGCAATCTTTCGTGTATCATGAACTTCTAATGCTGATGATAACTGTCCCTTGCCTTTTGTAAATGCAGGAATGTGAAGTGTTGCTTGCATTAACCCAACAGAATCGGATATGTCAAACCCTCGATTCGCCAAAACGACATCTCCAGCTGTCAGCGTATTCAATATTCCGCAGTGCTCGGTGATAAACTTGTCACTGACACGGCCGGCCACCCCATGCTTCTGAGACATAGCAAATTACTCCCTGTGGAGTAATTCCTAAAAGAATTTTTACCGTATTGTGGTGTTTATACGAGGACCAAGTACATGCTCTTGCATAAAGGTTAGATGGTCTCTCTAGAAACACTTCAAAGCAGGCAAGCACAACTGCAACTTTCTTTCCAAAAGAATGTAGAAAACAAGAGGCCATAGTTTTAGTTAGTGTATCTCTCTCTGGCCACAAAATTAATCCATTTCAGAAATATTCTTGAAATAGTTGAAACAGCAACACCAAATCGATACGCTAAATCTTGAATTTGGCAGTTCATGCAATTCATAAGCACAATAATGAATTGCTGAAATTGTCCCAATTTACTATTAAAATCAGTAGATATAGCAGGAACAACTAATGAATATACTGCCTTTAGTACCTTCTTGGTAAACCTGTGTAAAATTTAACCACCTCATCTTTGTGGAATGAGCTCTCACTTAAAACATTAGATAGTGGGCAAGATTTGCAACACCGGATATGATTTTCTGTTTGTGTTGATGAATCTATCTTCAAGGCAGAGGATATTTGTGTAGCTGCATCCCTAGTGTTAGGTTCAAAAAACCTCCAGTAACAATGGCTTCACTCTCTTGTTCTTGGGTCTCATTAGTCATAGAGTTAATTACTAATAGCTCACTTGTAGATGAACTGGAAACACCTGCTGCATCTTGACTGGTAACTGTCCCTTCCCTGGCTTTCCTCCTCTCATACCTCTCAGTAGCTTGGGCAGGAAGTTTGCTCCTAGTATGTCCTAAATTCAGTGAAGGAAGCCAGTCAGGACTTGTATCTTCAAGGAGATCCGCGGGCTTTCCTGATACAAAATGCTTAGAACAAACCCTGTCATTTTTCAGTATCTTTTCTGTCTAGCCCATCTTTGAAATAGCTGCTAGGTATCCATTCCTTCTTCTCCTACTTAGCTCTAGTACTTTATCACTTTTGTTATAGATAGCCTTGGGAATCCTGAAGAAAGACACGTCTTTGTCTCGTCCAGAGCGCTTGGTACAGCCGAAGACAACACACAACACCATAGCTAACAAACGATGACTACCTGTACACCAGCTTCAATTGCACACGCTTTTAAAAGTAATGTCACATGACCTCGTAAAATGGCATAATTTCCAACTTAATGCCCACACATTAACTCTTAAATAAGTTTATGATGGTGTTATAAATATACACAAATTGCCTGAGACGATTTTAATACAAACATGAACCATGAGACATCTTACCATGTGAATCTTACCATGTGAATCAGGATATAATTGCTTGATATCTTGCTCGTGCAATTTTCTTATCATAACATCATGGGTCTAAAAGAATAAATAACTACTGTACTTATCTGCAAGGAGACAGTGTATTACAGTATATCTAGAAGGAGCTAAGTATTATATATATATATAATATATATATGTATATATATTATTGTTTCACTTCGAGCTACCCTTGCAAAATACGACGTTAAGCTCACATCAAATTGTGCTCCAAACATCATGTAAGTCCCTTGAATAGGCTTGGGTGGCAAAGGAGACTTTCCATCTTTTACGTTTTCATCTGTATAAAGCTTATAGAATAATTTAGGAGGGTGAGGAAAAGGCGAAACGCCCAGATCATCTTCTACTGTAGAACTAGAGTTGGCCATTGGAGTGGCTGGACGAACAACTTAAAAGTAGGAAAGGAGTCGTCAGTGCTTTCGATTTGTGAAGGTCTCTGAGTCGAGCCTGAGACTAGTCTCTTTCCTTGTTCTAGTCTCATTAAAAACAGACTATCCCGTGCGGACTTTCTTGTTTTGCATTGCAGAGTAAAGTTGTAATGTGTTTGACTTCTTCACGTTCATGATGGCAAATATTGTAGTTGTGGTAGAAGCATTGAAAGCTCTAATTTCAGTTCCTCAATCGTCGTCAGAATCTATTGGCCAAAGAGTGAAGGAAAATGTGTCATTGTACAAGCAATTTTTGAAAAGTCCAGATTTTGTGGATATGATTGTACCATTAGAACAGAAGAAGAAATTATTGTCAGTTGGAGAAATGGAATTGGAAAATGATTTACTATGGTATCATAATTTTTGCTCTGAAGCATTAGCCCTTTTTGATGACCTTGAGAATTGTGTCACCCCATCCAATTTACCCAATCCTTATGTCATGTCACAAGAAAGATTGCTGTTGCCTCCTGCACCACTACTGAGTATTTCTGAACAGAAAGTGATTAAAATTGCAATTGAATTTGTTGTTTGTCTAGGTATATATCCATACTTATTTCCTGGAGCTGATACATTGCTAAAACTAAGGCTTAAACATGCTGAAGAAGTAATTAAAGCTGTTAATGTGAATCGATGGGTTAGAGACAATCTCTTGTTTGAAATATGTAATATTATGAGCAGATGTTTCAACAACAGTGAAATAGGACCAATGCTGGCATTAAGACATCTTACAGATGTTTTAGTGGCACTTATGCAAGTTATTTATGCTCCAGACAGCTCTTGCCAGCACTCAGTAATTGTAGATCCAACACTTAATTCTGACTTTAGTAAAGCTTGTAATATTACTGAACCTGGTGACGTAGGCAAGCAATTAAGAGAAACTGGTGGAAGTGTGAAAGAGAAGTCTGTAACTCTTTTAGAAGACATACTGCAGCGGACATATCAGCCACTTGTGATACAGCAATTGCTTCTGCTTCAAGGGCCTCCATCTACTGGCGCTAAAAAGTCGAGTGGGATGCCATCCTGGCTCGTGAAAGCCTGTGGTCATTACCTTTCCGAGAGACTCATGGCCAAAAATGGAGTGATTCATGTTATCAATGGTATAATGGAGGACACTTCAGGTAAGCTCTACATCAGATTGCATTAGTATGTTAAATTGTTGCAAGATCAGTATTGTTTATCAATTTAATCCTCTTTATTAATTTTAATAGGTGCTAAGCATACTTTGCTTCAAGATAGTGTCTGGCGTAAGTGCAAAGCTGTTGCTAGAATATTAGCAACGCCACCATCTATTGTCTCTTCTCTTGACTCCTATTATTGCAACATCTCTCCACAAGTATGTTCATTCATTGCAGCTCTTTTTGCTTGTGTCTGTGAAGAAGTTTGAGCAGTGGAAGTATTGTATTATATATATAACCTTAATAAAGAAAATTGGGAGTTGGAAATAGATTGGGGGGGGGGGGGTGAAACCTCCATTTTTACAGCTAGTGTAAATTTCAAGGTGTTATTTTTTTAGAATTAAATATTTTCAAATTTTATTACCATTTCTTTATTCTTGTCATTTGAACTTTTAATTAAGTTTTTGTGTGAGTGCAAGCACTTATTTACCAGATTTTGTGTAATGACAATGAAATTTACATTTTATTTTATTTTATAGATTCTTAGTTTGCTACGAATTCATTCAGCAAGTGAAGACCACATCAGGATAGCTACTCTAACTGTTTCTTTGATGCTAAAGAGAAACAAAGGGCTAGGAAATATTCACTTACTCAACCCTTTAGTACTTCCTCTCAATGAGCTGATAGACAGTGAGTATGCTGGTCTCTTGGTGAAGATATGTTTTAGATGAGGGCTGTAACTGTGTGTGTGCATAATGTAATAAGTTTTCCATTGGTTTTATTAAAAGAGAGTAAGATAAGGAATATAAATACTCCAGGTGATAGTTAGCTGTAACATGTGCAACTGTGTACAAATGATATATAATTGCTGATAGTGCAGTGAGCATTTACTTTATGTCTGTACACGGTACACCACTTCTCTTAAAATGACACAATTCATGAATGAAACTGAAGACTTAATTGGAGTAATTTTATATTACTTACTGTTAATTAATGCCTACACTAATTTTACATCATGGGAAGTCCATGCTATTCTCATTAGCATAGCTGCAAAGTATTTTCTAAATTTCCATTCTACCTAGATGGAAGTTACATAGTGAGTGGGGATAGAAGGATTATCCGCCCACTGTCCATACCATCCAGCAGTCCCATGTGATTTTGAGATGGGATAGTAAATAGTGGGACACACATTTGTCAGTAGGACAGTTGGGAATCCCATGGGATCACTAGGTCCCATGGAACTATGGTATAAATGGACAGTGGGACCCACATGCATCTGTAAGCAGGCAGTTGGACATCCCACGAGATCCCAATGTTCCATGAGGCAGTGGGATAAGAGGGACAATAGGATGTACAACTTGCATCTGTGACCAGCCAGACACATGAACATCCCATTGGATTCCAATGTCACATAATATTATGGGAGCTGATAAACAATTTCTGGTATTCCAAGATAACCCTTGGAATAGTAACCTCTATTTTGAGTATGCCTATGACAGAGATGGTCAAGTATTTTTAATTTATTTGGTTGTATTGGCATTAGTACATTACACTATTGTTTGTTGTTTTTGTGTGTATTTGTGACTGCTCTGATTTAGTTGGCATCGGTGATGATACTTCAGATAAGTTGGTACAGGACCTCCAGGAATCCATACGAGTTCTCCACCAGGTATTACTTGATGGTTATTAGTGATGTAGGGAACTGAGTCTTTATTTATTTTTGGTGTTAATAGATGAGTACATTGTCAGAACCTTCTTCAAACTTCTTGTCTTCTCTCTTCCCGTATACAATTGTTTTATTTGAGCTCTGGCGAGTTTCATTGAACCATCACAATATGAGGTTTGTTTTCTTAGGAATTGTCATGATTAATGAGCCCAAAACTTTTTGTGTGTAAGTACACATACATTACTCTTTGATGGAAGGTTATTGCGTACAAACCAATGAGTTTACAGTGTTAACTAGAGCTCTAAGAGGTACCTGTTGACAACCCCTTGCATTTTATTGTTGTTTTATTTTTTCTTCCTGATGTTTATCAATAATTCCAACAACTATCACATACAATATTCTGGGTGGCGACCAAATATTTTTAATTCTGTATTGTATAAAACAGCCTGTGAAAGAGAGAGAATACATCTAATGAGTAAAAGATGGCTGAGAAACAAATTGTGAAGTGATAAATCACATACAAGCTGGAAAATCAGCGGGAAATATGAAACATTTCATATTATTATAAGACAATTCAGGAAGTTACTATAAACAATTCATGAAAAGTAAAATAGTGGTCAAATTTGTCCAATCTTTAACTGTTATATATTATTATTTTTATAGTGATGTTGTAGTTTTGATTTCACTGTTTTTAATTTATGTGCTTGAATAAATTAAATATCACTGACTATAAAAACACATCTTCAAATATGGAGTGCACAGAGAGCCGCAGTGTAGACAGGAAAATGTCCTATAAAGGTAATGGTTATTGCTGATTCTGTTAGTGGTGACTTGCGTTGCCACACCCTCTCTTTATTAATAGGTTAATGGCATGATTCCATTCAGTGATAATTGTGTTCACTGTTTTATAGCTTGCCCTAGGCTATGCACACACATTCATGATGAATATTATACTATACTTGTTTCTTATGCAGTGCTCCTTGCAAAGAACTTCTTGAATGTGTTTTGTCAACAGTCTCTAGTGCGGATGTGCTTCATTTCTTGAGCTCAGTGTGTGGTCTTTCTCATAAATCGAAGCAGTTCAAACAGCTGGACACATCATTTTCAATGCAGTTGTCAGGAACTCCTCCTCAATTAGTCATATCTAAGTTAACTGGACCACCTAATTTGGATGTCATAGAGACTGCTGGGAAATTGGTGATTGAGCTGTTACAGACTTCACTTGAAAGTAGGGGACTTTCTGGAAAAATATTTGTCAACAGCTTGCATTGCCTTGCTTCAATTGTATTGAAGGATGTGGGACTAAAGTGTGACCAAATCAGTAGTAGTCATAGTTCTGAATTGTTGGAATGTGAACAAGTAATGCCCAAGTCTCAGTCTGAATATTTGTTGGATTCTCAAAAATTATACATCACAGCAGCACTTTGTGAGAATCTTAGTGGTGTAATTTTGAAGGATTTGGATGTCTCTCATCTCTTGGACGATTTTAGAGTTATATTTGAATGTCATGCCAAGTTAGGGGATGAAGTCCAGCTGCTTCCAGGCAAAAATGTTGGTGGTGAGATCACTGGAGGTCCAGTTTCTTTGAGCATTTGCTGTGGTGTATTATCAGCCTTACTAGGTGGAAACAAAACAGTTAAGTATATCATATTTATTTTACTGACTCACTATAACATACTAACCAGGGTTGGGGTCAAATATGTGAATATTTGTATTCTGTATTTGAATACATTTTTGGAGTATAATATTTATATTAGTATTTTCAGAGTTAAAAAAGTGAAGTATTTGTATTTAAAAAAAAAAATTATTTGAAATTACAGAGTAAAGTGTTCTTTGTCCAGACTGGTTGGTCATGTTATATAAATTTATATTGCACATAATAAAACTGCTGTATTTGATTTTCTTGTATTTTTTTTCATTAGTTTTTTTGTTTGAAAAGTAAATAAAATATAATACTCCACATTTGTATAAAATGTTTCCGTGTATTTATGCATTCATGCATGTCCTGCGCCAATTGAAAAATAGGAGGTGAGGTGTTTTAACCAAACAGATGTCAATTAAGGACAAAACAGTTGAGGAACTGATGTGTATCATGTGTAATTGATTTTTCCGTTTGATGAAGTAACTTGTCGGATGTAATACATTAATAATAGGAAAGGTTATCAATTAAGCCTCTAAATCTCATGTAAAACAATAACTCATTATTGATCCACACAACATTTTAACTAATGATAAGCAATTTTATAGTATTGTATTTGCAACTGCAATAATTAGGGAAGGTTTTGTATTGTGAGTTCTTTTAAGTGTTTGTATTTAAATACTATTCAGAGTATTTGACCATAACCTTGATACAAACTAACATTCAAGCTAACTGGTGATAATGTAAGCATTTAACTGTCTGTTAAAACCTACGTAATAGCATGCAAGTGTCCCATAGGCATCATTTTGTATCAATTTTTAATCTCTTATTTTTGCTAAAGGTATGCTACTTGTATTATTTGTAGATTAAAGTTGCAGACAGACCACTGTTAGCATCATTGCGGCCAGTACTTGACAAAATAGCTGCAGGCTATCCTGATACAGAATTGCGTGTAGTGGCTGGTGATATCAGTATATGCATTGGCACAATAGGAGCAGTATGGTCAACAGAAATAGGCCGAAAGGCCAATTCGGCCACCAAAACTTTGGTTTCACAAATAAAAGGTAATGTATCTCCAAATTGTGAGAGGATAACAGAAGATTGTGATGGTTCTAATATTTCAAAAGGCTCCTCAATGAGTGAATACCACAATGCAGTTCAAGACTTGGGAGAAACTATGATCCCCGTTAAAGGGCATGGCTTAATCACTATTACAAAGCTTATTTATGATAAGGACAAAGAGACCTTGTCAAATGTGCCTTTCTTGATGGGCCAGTTTCATCATAATCTTGGACATAGTGATTCCTACATTTATTTGGCAGCTATCAATGCTCTTGTAACCTTGGCTCTGTCCACTCCTCAAGTTTGTTCTGAGAGGGTTCTTACCACTTTATGCCAGGAATATGCTAACTTATCACATCGACCACATAGAGATACTCAAGTGAGTAACACTGGACAGCTTAAAGCCAGACAGTCTTCAGCCTCTCCCAGTAATGAATTGGAAGTAAGATTAAAAGTAGGAGAAGCTCTAGTAAAGATATATCGTGAATTGTCGGAGATACTCCCTCACTATAGTGAAGATATAGTTGCATCTCTTCTCACCACTGTGAAAGACAAAGAACCTTTGCTTCGGGCCAGCTCGTTGTCTAATATAGCAGAAATTTGTAAATTAAATGAAAGAATTGTGGATGTATTTCTCACTGAGGTAATAAGAATAGGGTGAACTTTTCCCTCATTAATTATTTTGTTCATGTTTTAGGTTTTGAGTTGTGTCGATCATGTACTAAGAACTGATAAAGAACCAATTGTGCGGCAAGCCTCACTTGTTGTTTTAAAAAACATGATTGCAGGAGCAAGTTCAGCTAAAATAATGGTAAGTTCTCTAAATTCATGCATATGATGTCTTAGAAGGTGAATCAGCTCATATTAAGTGTGGTACAGATATGAGAACTATTTGCCTACATATGTAACTGACAATTACAATTGTGCAGTGATGACAAGTGACAGAATCAATTAATCTACACAACAACACTGGTTGTTAACATGTATGAACAAATAATATTGAGTTTGGTACTTATGACTTTGTACCACTTCACAGGCCATTAGCAAATCACAATTAATTGTTTCAAGTAAGGCAGTAAAAAAAAAGTAATGAATGGCTTATGATATTTTTACCTGCCATTTAGGATGACTAGAACATCTTCATAGAATTTTTTATTCTTAATAAATTTTATACATGCTGCTTTATTTATTTTAGCGTACTCTTTGGTTACTAGTGGTGTGCTAGCTAACTTATTAGTAATTCAAACAACTACTAACAATTTAAAACTTAAATTTGACTTTACATAGAGATCTGTACCAAAAGTCAGAAATAAAATCACATTTATTTATTGACATCAACTTTCTTAACTATATTTAACTTAGCAAACTAAACAAAATACTTCCTTCCTCAATGTTATTTTAAGCAATGGTAGCTTCTGTATATAATTTAGTTTTTTTTGCTAAGATGACAAGAGAAAAAGTAGCCAAATACTATAGTCCACATATGTACCACACATGCATGTAAATGAATATTGCAGTACATTTACTAGACTATCAATTATTCACCCCTAATACAGTCTGCTCGCTGGCCAATGAGTAATTTTTTTCTAAGATGTAGTATTATGTTATATACATTATATATATTATTATTGTTATTATTATTGTTATTATTATTATTATTTTAGGGGAAAAGTAGTGAATTTTTAGGAATTTATCGACTTTTAAAAAGGGCACAAGCTACTGAATGTGATGAATTAACAAAAATTCATGCTCAAGCTGCTCTTGGTGAACTTGATGATGCTATGAGAGGATTTATATTTTCATCTGAAAGAAAACTAGAGAAAAAAATAACTGTACTTCCTTAATTAAGTGAGATAGTTTTTTTTTATTTTTATGTGTAGCTAGAAGATCTGAATTTAATGTTTAAAATATCTAAGATATCTGTTTGAATATGTTGTATATATTTGGGTGTAAGTCTTGTCTTGATTCCACAGTGAGATAAGTAAAAACCTGTTTTGCTGAGTTTATTGCCCAAGAGTTTGTTTATTTGTAGCCTCAACTACGTACAAGCAAACTAGGGATGGGAGAGCCTGAATTATCGTAGAATCTATTCATTTACTATTGAGTCTGTTTTACTGCAGTAAATAAGCAGCCTCTTTGAACGAGTGAAAATATCGGTAAGGAGAGTTCTATTTGGGGGGGAGGGGGGCTATTACTAATAGCTACTTGCATGATGTGTGCAATATGTGGCATCTGAACCCTAATTATAGCAGATAGCTAGCTCATGAATTTCTAAGTTTTGGTTGTCTAAAATTTCACTCTCTTGTGATATTGTATGATGAACTCCCATTCAAACTAATGGACTCAATTAGACTAATTGGTTTATAGTGTCTCATGTTCAGTATTTATTGTTGTTGTGTTCTTGTATCCATATATGTCACCCTTGGTTCTTTCGCCTTATTGGTATGGTTACCTGTTATCATCTACACATTGGCAATCTGAGCTGATGTGAGCCCGTGGTTACTCTCAAAATTCAACTGAAGCCTCCAGAGTCATATAGCTTAAGACAGCCATGACTAGCATCATTGGAAACTGCATTATGAACAATTTTAAGCTTTTTTGCCTGTGAAGAACCTCAAGTGAAGCAGGTCACCACACTCTTGTATGGTTAGGAGAGGAGGCAGATAGTATTTACTTCCATGAATATAACAAAGGAAGAGCTACAGTGGGGTATGCAAGAAACTCAATGACTTCCTCAAGGTCAGGCATAATTTTATCTATGAAAGAGTCCAGTTTAATAATATAAATCAACTGTGGGGGAGGGTGCCAATAAATACATTATGGAGCTTGAGCTACGGCTGGCAGAAAATTGTGAAATGGAGTACTAACTTCTGAAATGATCTGAGACAGATGAATTAAGGATGAAGCTTTGTCAGAAAACAGTCAGGTTGATGCAGACCTTGCACTGGATAAAAGGGGGGAAAAACTTATCTGTCAGCAAGAAGCAGTCCATCAACAGCAAGTACTCAAGCAGAAAGATTTCAAGTGGAGTCATGGATGAAATAGGCAATGCATATGATGCCGGAAAAAGGAACACAAAGGGGAGTGATATTCAGCAAGAGATCCTCTTGCCATCAATGCAATAACATAAAAAAGGCCATTTCAAGGCTCATTGTTGTCCAAAAATGTGGCGCCAGTATTGAAGAAGACATCTGTGGTGATGGATTGTGCCTTCCTGTGTAATATGGAAGCTACTCCAGAAGTGACAACATGGAAAGCTAAACTATCATTAATGGAGACCAACACAAAATTTAAATTAGATACAGGGGCAGAAGTGGTTGCAGTATCAGATTTAATTTACCAAAGCCTTTCTAGTAAACCTCCCACTTAAGTTGAATTTAAAGCAGTACTGTCTCATGGAGGATATTTTAGCGAGCTAAATATCCATGTTGTGAGAAACTTGAAAGTAAACCTTGTAGGACTTACTGCAATGATGGCATTGAAAAGAGTTGCATGTCTTGACACCATTACAATGACAAATGAAATTCTCTCTCTTTACCATTTCCTCAGCATCTGTAAGTTCATAAAGAATTTCCGAGGATTGAAATGCTGAAAGTCATTTCCAAAGTTGATGTACCTACTCCATGGTGGCTGTACAAAAAGAAGATGGCAGTGTAATGATTTGTGCTGGCCTGAAACCTCTGAATGCCTTGCGAGAAGTGTACTCCGTCCTAAAGTGAATAAATATTGCCACGGTTGAATGGAGCTAAATATTTTTCTAAGTTGAATGTCAATGCAGGATTCCCAGTATATTATGCATTCCTGCATCTTCTATGGTGTTTGGTTGTAATCAATTTTTGACTAGGAACAAAACATAACTTCAAGCAAGCACTATCACAAAATGTAGATAAAAGTTGTGAACTAAACCTAGTGTAACACTAAAGCTCTGTAAAAGTGAAAATACAGCCTTGCGCTGTGCATGAGGTTTAGCTACATAAACTTAAATTGCGTGGTTTATTTTAATGATCAAAGTCCAACATAATGTGGGTGTCAATGCTCTTGAGCTGGCAATTTCCACGTTCGTCCAGAATATTTTGTTACATCCATGTCCCCAGACCCTTTCTTTTCCCACGCCCCCAATAGAAGGTAAAGGATTGGCTATGCCAGACTATGCCTCAAGGCCTCAAGTGCCCACTATGATTGTTAGGGTGTTATTACTTGTTCTTCCAACGATAGTGATATATCAGCTATTCTCCCCAGTCTGACTAATGAGGGAATACATTGATAAAACTATAGCTACTGATATGAACTGGGGGCACAATTTGATCTGATAACTTGGGATAATTAAACCATGTATCAAAGTTCATGCTTAAAACTGTAAACACAAAGACACTTGTTCACAATTGAGTGGTTGTCAATAGCAGGAATGCATTCTGAAAAAAAAATTTTTTTAGGGACAAAATCCATGCTCAGAATTGTCAAATAAAATGCAAAGTGCACATAGATGGAATTATTCTAATACTAAGCAGTTCCACTACAATTTACTGTGGCTAACTCCAATTCATGGTTCAGACAACTAATGAAGTACGTAAAGGTGTGATAGTTTTAGTACTGGCCAGCAATGGTTTGAACCTGAATAAAATGAGATCGCATTTACTAACCAAAACATCCTTAGAAAACTGAAGCATTGGTTCCACTGATTTTGTCGTCTCTCAGAAGACCTAACAAATATTTGTATGCACTTAATTTAGGAGAGAATGACTCAATTGTTGTAGGCTAATTAAATTTGACTCCAATAAGCTCTATCAGGGGTAAAATGCCCCAAATGACTACACCCCTTTTAATTGAAAGCGATCTCTATAATTGACTAAACCATTGCGGCTCTATACTTCCTAAGGTGCCAAATAATATAGAATAGAGTCATTGAAAATATAAAATTGTTGAATGTTTCAATTGATAGGTATTAAGTACCATTTTTTTAATTTTCGCCTGTTACATGGTTATGTTAGAGCGTGGGTGGGGGTTGGAAAGGCTAGAGCCCCCAATTTGGAAGGAGGGCTTTGAAGGCTCAGCTCCCTAAATTGTATAATCAAAGATACATTGAACTTGTAATAAATGTCTGCAGTGAGAATACCCTTTCCTTAAAAATGCTACTTGCTGTATTGTAGCATCAGAGATAATATGACTTACTAGCTCGTCAAATTTTTAACATTGGACTTGACCTTTTACTTCTAGCTACCCAATGAAAATTCAAGCTGTGAGCTGACTTGCTGCAAGTAAGATTAAACCAGCCTTGGAGGAAGTAGCTATCATCTTTACTGCTACTCATTATTACTGAAATTTTAGCATGATACTTATTGAAATACGATTTTGATGGTAGAGATACTAGCTGCAAAAACATCATTTACTTTACGCATTGTTGCTGTTTGTCATTTACACCTTTCTGGGCCTCTCCAGTGGGTTCTGATTGCTCTGGTTAAGTTTGCAACGGTTTACCGGTAGTAGTTATAATGAAATCTTTTCTGATAAAAAAAGAGCGTTGCCATTTGGGGCATCTCGCCCCTGAACAGAGCTTTCGACATCCTCGGGAATTAGCCTAGAACAACGGAGTTATTCTCATGAATTAATTAATTAATTTTTTTTTTTAGACTAAAAAATAGATTGTAAATTTTGGTAGGGCGAGAAGTCTTACCGGGAATACGGAAAGTATCGTTAATTCAAAATTGCAGGCGGGACGTTAGTCTCGCAAGCCAGACCTTTGCCGACCCCTTACCGCTACGCGGGGGAAGGAAAGGGTGGGTCTGGACCTTTTCTTTCCCCGCGTAGCGGTAAGGGGTCGGCAAAGGTCTGGCTTGCGAGACTAGCGGGACGTTTGAAAGTAAAAAAACTAGTTGCTGCAAGTAGCTAAATGCAAGCCTCCCACCATGAACGTACATTCTAACAGTGAGAAAGGTGGCTGGTCTGTGGACGCAGTTTGGCTTTTTTACAAGAAGGAGTATTTGATTAGTTGCAACGTTAAGGGCGGCCTTCTTACTTTAGAAGTTGAAGAGCAACTTACAGCAGACAGGTGGAAGGCTCAATTCGAAGCTAAACGTAGGTGTCTACTGAAGTTGAGAGGGAAGTGTCAGAGGGGATCATATTCTTGCATATAGAGCCAATTCTGGTGCATACTATACATGACACCTTAGGGGTCGTAATCGTAACCACTGATTTTATTGCAATAATGTTTGGTCAAATGAATAATATTTCAGCAACTCTTGGCTCTGATATAATTGCTCATTCTGCAATTAAAATTATTGCTCTAGCTACAGTTTGTATACTGTTGTTGTTTTTTTGTTTGTTTTTGCTTTGTTTTTTTTCCAGACAGTATTGTTGTTGTTTTTTCATACTAGGCACAGAGTTGATAATCTCATATGGGTTTTTAGTTGTTGTTGTTGTTTTTTTGAGATCTCCAGTAGTGTTACTATTGTGCTGCCATCCCAAGCACTGTTGACATGTCAGGCAGTGTTGCTACACAAAGTCCAGTAAGTCATTACGGTCATGCTTAGTGAGCTGTCAGGTTTAGGGCAAAAATTTATATCCGTTCTTTGACAGCATAACAATGGGCTATCTATATATAAAATGCTGCATCTTAAAAAAGTAGGAGTTAGTCTTTTGTCTCATAGTATTTTCAAAATCAGGTTAATTTTAAACTGAAAAACTTGAAATGCACATATGATTTACAGATATTGAAGAACTTACACGCAAAACTGGTAATTTCAAGAAGTTTCCTATATTTCTAAATATGTTAAAATCTGCCATTACACGCGCCAGTGAGTCAGTTTGCCTAGATCTCCTGACATATGAAGACTTGGAACACATGTGGGACAAAAGACTGGGACCATTGGGACGTCGAGGTGGTCAACATTCTCCACTGTCTAGTAGCAAAACTCAGACCAAGCGATATTTAATCCTCACTTATAATGTTGAGTTTGACAGAATTCATTATCCATTGGCTCTTACGTACTGTGGCCAGCCAGATCCAAGGGTATTGCAAGATATCATCAGGAAGCTTCAAGCAGAGTTAGATACTTCAAGAAAACAGGTATATATACAGTATATATATATATATATATATATATATGTAAACAGTGAAGAATTTTTATAATGAAGACAATATAAGAATATACATACATGATAAACAGAATAATTGAATGGCAGTATGCAGTACTGTTACAGCTTTTATAGGAACTTCTTGTGTAGGTTGAGGAAAGAGTGATGCCATGTACATAATTATGTCAAAAAAGTCTACTTTTGCATGTCACAGAGTAAAATAGATTGCTAATAAATGTCTTCAGAAGTGTATTAATTGCAATGAAATACTTTGAAAAGATTGAAGTTCTATGTAAACATCCTCCAAATACAATAAGAAAAAACATTAGCAAGCTCGAGTCATAATTGAGGTTTAATAACTTGAATTTTTTTTCTTTTCGTTAAATTCTTCCAATTTGACATAACTGAGATGCTAAACACCCTGCATTGGTTATCTCTTCTCACTAAAATCGTTCCTGCATTTAGCTTCTTTTCTTTTTCCCCCCTTATTTTACTTTGGAGGATGTTTGTATAGTATATGTACACTATCATGTGGCTCACACACACAGTGGCCCCCATGAAAATTGTATCTGTAATTTCCCTCTCCTTTCCCCCAATTTAATGTAGTAATTGTTGAGTGGTATAGTGACATAATTAAGACAACAATAGTACACAGATAAGGTAAAATGAATTGTAAAACTAATTTTTATTCATGTTACGTTTGATAGCACGAGTTAACGAGTTACAACTTAATATCACTTAACATCATCTCTCACAGGTTGGAAATGTTTTTTTACTCCTATAAAAATGATGCTCCTGCTAATTAATTGTAATTGTTGGCAGCAGCTTCTTTTCTTTTTTTTTTTGGTGACTCATTGAACCCATTGTATAGGTTATGTTGATGGTATTTTGGGGGATTTCATCATCATTTTCCTCTCTTCCCTTTGTCACTTTCTGGTCAGTTATTTCAGGCTATGTAAAAGTACATTTCAAATGCATGGAGCTAAGGAGTCACTCAAATACATATGTACTAATTAGCAACAAAAAAGAAGAAGAATGTATTCAATTGCAATCAAATATAATTGCAATATAGTGGATAGTTAAATAATTATATATTTTTTGTACTTAAGACATTGCACGACTACAGCAGTTCAAGCATCATTCAATTGCAAAGAGAAAATGCTATGCTAATACAGAAGAATGAGCAACTTGAGGAAGAACTGGTGTCTATTAGACAAGAATTGCTCTCTTCTGATAGAAATGACTCGTCCAAAGAAATCCTAGTTCTCAAGAAAGTTGTGAAGAACTTAGAGGTGAGCTTTATCAGTATTAATTATGGAATAATATAACTAGTATGCATGAGGACATAAGTTAACAATGTTGCTATGAGTGTATCTAAGACGTAAAACTAATAAAGTACAGAGTCCACTCCTCTGTGATACTTGCTGATAACAACTATCTTGTATTTTTTCATTCGTGCTATGTGTTAATTTATTTCCATATTAAGCCTAAATTGTATTACTCTTACTCGATCACCAGCTGTTATTTGATTGGAAGTGTTAGGCTTTTACATGGTAGCAGTAGAAGATTGAATATTTTTAAATGGTCCAAAAATTGACTTTATGTATCTCACAAGATTTGAGATGTTATATGTCTTAGTAGTTGAGCCACTTAGAGAGATTTTCTGTTTGCGGCTCACGATACTGTAGGTATATTTAGTATTTCAGTGAAGCAAGCGAAACTGGTCCACTAATGACTTTGCGCTATGTATATCTATAGCCTTAGACATCCGTGTACCCTTTTTTGCTGTCGGTGTATGTGTACCCTTTTCACTAACGTGCCTACGCGTGTTCCATGGCGATCTATAGTTTTTTTCTGAATGCAATGAAAATGATCAGCACCAAAAAAAGGAGGTTAAAACTTTAGAAAGCCAGCCCAAAGAGTGGAAGAAAACTAGTGAGGAGACAAAAAAAAAGACAGTGCTCCAATAAGAGAAAAAAGCTGCTACTGACCTGTAGAGCAGGTCAGATATGCAGTTTTGTATCATAACCTCATTAGATTAGATAATTTAAAATATTCTATAGTTAGCTAGCTTCGCTGACTTAATGGGAACCGTGTTGTACTAGTATTATTTAACTAGTAAGTATCCACCACATAGTAGTGCTTGATGAACTACTCAATTATGCAAATTAGAAATGCAGTAGCATCTTCTATCTATACTTGTACCACTTCATCACTGTCCTTTTTTTTTTTATAAAAATTAAAATTCACCAAGGTCTCATCATACTCTCCTTCTTATTCACTCACTTTCTTACCCTTTCCTTATTTAATTTCTAGATTATTGGTAACTTGCTGGCACATTACTGTATGTTGAAAGGCACTATTAAATATGTATACTCTGTTGTAAATGTACATACTTATACAGTATTTGTTGCCACATTATATTGACTAATAATAATTATCTCTATTAGGAAGAAGTGTTGAAGGAGCATTCTAAATATCAGAAAAGCATTAATAAAAAGAATGAAGAATTAAAGGAACTCTTACAAGAGGTACACATAATTTTATTTTGCAAGTAATATCAAGTGTTTAAGTTGGTCAATAAATAGCCTTATTCTTACAAAATTAAAATATATATAGAGAGAGATCTGGCAATTTATGAACCAATCTACAATCTCACTTGCTATCAGAAATGAAGAGTGCAAGTGCTTAATAGCACATACCAGCCATTTTCAAGAGTTCATAACTGTGTGTGTGTGTGTGTGTGTGTGTGCAGTTGCACACTTCATTTGCATTACACTCTGTACTGTTTCAATGTCTCTTCTTTATGCATCATGATGACTCCTAAGCATAAGAAATGTCACCTTGATGTTTGCAGTTTATTCTTTATGCTTGCAAAAATGCTTCCTTATCAGGAAAGGGTAACTCACTAAAGGCTAAGTCGTATAAATAATGTTATTACCAGCATTTTTTTCATCAAGAGGTTTGTCTTCTTTTTTTATTATTATTCTACTCTGCTTTAAATACAGCATCACCAGGTGCAAACCCTGTACAGTTCATACGAATCTTAAAACCGCATCACAGGTGGCAAACCTGTCCAGTTCAAGAATATAAATACAGCATCACCAGGTGCAAACCCTGTACAGTTCATACGAATCTTAAATACAGCATCACCAGGTGCAAACCCTGTACAGTTCATACGAATCTTAAATACAGCATCACCAGGTGCAAACCCTGTACAGTTCATACGAATCTTAAATACAGCATCACCAGGTGCAAACCCTGTACAGTTCATACGAATCTTAAATACAGCATCACCAGGTGCAAACCCTGTACAGTTCATACGAATCTTAAATACAGCATCACCAGGTGCAAACCCTGTACAGTTCATACGAATCTTTTACTTGCACAGTAAGAGTAAGACAGGAATATGCTTCAGATTTTGGCTGAGTATGAGCATTATATAATTGGCTGAGCCTGTCACCATAAATGTAGTTGTTAAGTTACTATGGTTTCCATTACTTCCCCACACAAGAAGAGATCAAGTTTTAAACTAGCTTTAACTTGCAGTATCATTGCCAGCAGAATATTCTGGTATTACCAGACACAATGAGTTCATATGCACTCAAAGTGAACGATATTGTAATATTCAACTCAAAATGACTGATTTATTGGCAAGTGAGACAATCCGGTGTAACGAGTCCTTCCTTACACATCTCCGGCCATTAATCATTCCATTCCACAATCCCATGAAAGTATCATCATAATGAACACATAGAGCCAAGCTAGAGTGCATGTTCAAATCACATTGCGTGATTAGTGGCAGATCAGCAGAGCGCCGAAGGCACACATGCAAGAATGAGTAATTGCAGGCAAGGTTACAAATATGTTGATTACAAATATTAATTTTAAAAAACCACTCACTATCGGTACAAAATGTTACACGAATCTATTTCACTGACCCATGATATTGTGGGATGGGATGGACAGTAGGACATAAATGTATCTGGAAGAGGGATAGGTGGGCATCCCATAGTCCCATGGGACCGCAGGATGGGATGGACAATTTATGGCATATCAGGATGGCACTCCTTAGAACTGGTAGAAGTGTGCTGACAATTTAAATTGTATGAAATTCTGATTAAAATTTTTGCTCATTAAAATTAAACTAATAATGTTAAATATGGTTTAAGATGATAATATGTACGTATATCATACAATCAACTCCTGCTGTGAAGGGCACAATATAATACTAGAGTGGCCAGCACAGCACAATACATTGATTTTAACATCACACAAATTTTAATCACGTGGAGTTGAGGCTTGTAGCAATGTTGTTGTTTTTTGTTGTTGTTGTTGTTGTTTTTAAATACAGGTACAATGTTCTTTATTACTAACAGCTACATACAAAAGTGTATTTGTACTTTATTTATTATGAGTTAATCAGTTACTCCGATAGAAAATACATATTATTGTAAACAGAATTTTTTTACCCAAATAAATTTTTAAGTAGAGTGTGGTAAGCACTGGAATTAATTGGAAGTTGTAAGGGTAATCCAGAAAGACAGTCAGATTCACATACTCTAAAGCTGAGCAGATTACAATTATCAAGTTCACGCATGAAAGGTAGCAGTAGTTTGAAACCAACTAAGAAGGTTTAACTAAATTGAACACTGTGGGGATGAATGCTGAAGGTGGGTCAAGCTATCCACACCCGAGTTAGTAGTACTGCCACCAGGATCCTTAGTTACTGCACTGTTAACTAGACACTTAGACAGAGTAGGTCACACAGGCACACTTATGGATCTGAATGAAACCATGGGTGGCTCAGTTTTATACATTTGCCACCCACGGGTGAAACACAATTAGAAAATATGCAGTGAGTGTGTGTAACATGCCCGGTCATGCTCAGACTAAAAATAAGTGCACAAGGAGTGGAACACTGACACAGATACACATGTACAAACGAACATCAGGATAATTTGTCTGTTTATTGTTATGTTAGAAGGTGTGGTTGCTAGGAGATGGTCCCACAAACTCTATCAATTTTACTCTGTTCTGCTATGTACTATGCGTAGAAGAAATTGGGTGTTTAGGTTTTAAAAATGCCTGGACAACAATTGGACTTTTCATAACATTCACAGATTCACAAACCGTCAACCAATGGAACTATTTACCATTATGAGTGAATTTATGATGGAATTAATAAGAGGCATTTTATGTTTGTCAATATGACTCTTGACTCAGTATATTGGTTGCAGGTTGAGGAATTGCGACTGTCAGAAAGAGTGTTACGCTCAAGAGTAAAAAATTTGACCAAGGAAATCTCAATTTGTAAGAAGGTGCCTATTGCAACCTCTTCGAAGAAATTATCATATCAACGAAGTCACACTAGTTCAACAGAGAGAGGTGAATGCCACACATATTTAGACTTTGCATTTATACAGTATGTGCATTAGACTTCACATGTTAAGTATTACTGAACACTTGATAGGTTTGTGAAAACTTGATGTCTAAACAGTAATGCAGTGTGAAGAAATTAAATAATAACGATTCTAGCCAGATTGCATACATGTACATGTGACTGAGTGACAGCTCCAGTTCAGTGTCAATTAACTTAGTGTTACTCACTTATGCAGGTTTGTACTTATTTTGAATTAGGAAATTTTGTGTGAAATATTTGTTTATACGATGTGCAGCGTAAAAAACAAAATGTGCAAACTTGATATATTTGTGACTACACTAATATATGTTGTCCACTGCTAAGAAGTTCACATTTATATTGTGATTCATATTTACATGTTATATACATCAGTGTCAAAAAATAGGTCCCAAAACTGAGCTACTACTCAACACATTTGTAAGAGAAACAAAAAATCTTTCCTCCAATTTTTTTGGTAGTGCCATCAGGTTACCTTGCCTCTGCAAAAGTAAACCAGGATTAAAATTTGAATTGCATGTGATTAATGAAGATGAATAAATAACTAAGCTGGCAAAAGAAGCATTGAACTAACAAGGTAGAGGAGAAGAGTAAAGGACAAATAAAGGACAGTTGCAATCAAGCAAGTCCAATATAAATCATTTTTGTAAAAACAAGAGTGGCCAAAAAAAAAAAAACACTGCAATATTGTGGCAAAGAAATAGATGACAATGTAATTATTACAGTAAAATTATGTGTCTAGTGATAACTGAATAAGTCATGGTAAAGGTTATTGATAGGTGTATGTCAATATGTAACTGAAAAATTCCATATTACCTGTACATATATAATATATATATCATATGTTTACAATGAAATTGTATGATTTATTAGGATTATTACATGGCAGGAAGCTCTCGTCACAGTCAAAAAGTACAGTTGGGAGGCTTCGTACACCTTCTCCGTATGGAAATGGAAGGGGCAGATTTGATCCTACTGCTTATGTGGAAGAAAAAAGGAGGGAAAGAATGCTATTGTCTAGTGCAAAGCACCGGTTAGTTGTTAATGTGCTAGTATAGTTTATTCAGTGCTATGTATATATGTATGTATAGGGGTTTCTCAAATACCTAAGATTTATAGTAATATTTCTTTTTCAGCTCACATGTTGAAATTGAATTGTTCTTTTTGGCATATCAGATGCATTGAAATGGTTATAAGTACCATTATTAAAACATCATTAGGATATTTTTCTTTAGTACACACAGTGCCAAATTTAATGCTCAATAGTTAACAGATTAAATTAGTTGTTGTTGTTGTTTTTTGTTTCTTTTTTCGCTGTAGGTGCTGAACTGATGCAAAAGTGCAACCTATACACAATAATATTGTTTTAGTTTTTCATCGGGAGGAGGGGGAGGGCTCAGTTAGACATGGCAAGGGGGGAGGGCTCAGTTAGACATGGCGAGGGGGGAGGGCTCAGTTAGACATGGCGAGGGGGGAGGGCTCAGTTAGACATGGCGAGGGGGGAGGGCTCAGTTAGACATGGCGAGGGGGGCATATTCACATCCAAAATTTGTCTTGCAATACACCTTATGAGATCGTGATTCTTAACTAACATTTTGAGTAAAAAAAATTTCACCCACTCTTTCTTCCTACTTAGCCATACCTTTATCACTTCATGATACCACCGTTAGTTAAAAAGTACCAATCCATTGTAAGGGAAAAAGTACAGATAACCCCACGAAGTACTTAAAGAGAGGGAGGCGGGATATCTTTATTAGTTACAGTTTGAAATAAATTTATAAGTACTTTCAACCAATTCTAATTTACTGGGTGGGATGAGCAGGAGGGGGGAGGACGGGAAAGTGGGGGTATTTGCCTTCCCTATCCTACTCCCCTTGGCTGTAGCTTGCCCTAAATTACCAACCCCATAGAATTCACCCAATGCTAATTGAAACCGTTACTCCCTCTTCCCCAAATGATTGGAAGAATTTAGCATAATGTACAGAGATACAAACTTTTATATTTTCTTTATGTTTATACTATACCATATAATTATTATATATATTATTTTCAGTTTATATTGTAGGAGCAAAAGTCCCTGTCGTCAATTTTTTTTTTTTAGTTTTATTTATAGGTTATCAGTGCTGCTATAAAATCCATATGTGACAGGCTGTAGGAAAACAGACCACTTCACGCACAAAATCATTTCAAGATACAGACCCATAAAGCGGTTCAAGTCAAGTTTTGTGTTTTTCTTTTTTTTTTAGTATCAGTATTTATAGATCTTAACTTACGCTTGTACCAAGTTTTAGCTCCCAATACAGTTATCTTCAAAGCCTGCGCACCGCTGAAGTTCACAAACCTTTTTAGTATCTCTCAGTTTACGGCGTAACTTTTCAATTGTTACCGGGAAAGTTAACGCGTACGCGCGGGTATTTCCCTTACCTGTGAGGGTAATTCCCAGTTACTTGGCAATTAACGAAGCAGCTAAGATACCACGCCCTTGGGCACCACGTGGTAGTTCGCGCGAAACTACTAAGTGATGCGGAGATAACTTTAGAATACGGAAACCTACCTAAAAAATTTAAAGTGCCGTTTTCTCCAATAACGCTTACTTGGGCTATCCTCTTCTGGCGTTCATAACTCGCCCTAGGAAGCGATTTAGAATATGATTTAAGGACCATTTAAATGGAAATTTTTTGTACTTTTCAAAAATAATAACTCATTTTTCAATTTTTGAGTGAAGTGGTCTGTTTTCCTATAGCCTGTCACATATTTATTTTTGTATTTGGATTCAGTGCCATAATTTTGACTTTTGCAGTTTTCTATTTTGATAACATGTTTGTATTTTTGGTGCACAAAAATAATATTTTTAAAATCTGATCATTTTCCCAAACCCCATTCAGGGTTTCATACAGGATTTTTTTCTGGGGGGGGGGGGGGGGGCACACACATTTGTTTATCCACACCCACCTTTGCTGAAACCACACCCGTTTGATTAAAAATTGTCTCAGGTCTAGAATTAGTGACATCAATCTTGGAAGACTAAATGCGTATTGCAATTGAAGGACCAAGGACCTCAATTAACTGAAGTGAACCTTCAACAAATCACAGAATACCATTTAAGTAGAAACTCAATCAGGAGGGGGGGGGGGATCCCAGGGCGCCCCTACCTCTGTATGAAACCCTGCCATTGCTAGAAGTAAAGCACAGGTTTTGATATGTCAAGCGTGACGGTTAATTGCATCTTATATAAGCATAAGAAGTGGAATAGAGCAAAAGCTTTGATTATTGACCTTGAAATGGGTCTATGTGGGGCAATTTTCATGATAATTGTTAAGTACTAGACTTAGAATTGGATACTCTAAGGATGTAGTCAAGTTATAAATACTGCACTTTGGCTACTACAATACTTTTGTATGTGCGATGTCATTTCTGACTTATCGATATAAATATATGTAATTATAATCATTTTATGACAGACTATTGTTTAAATGTTGTAGAAAACCCAAAGTCACATTACGTACTGCTCGTTCACGATCCAGTTCCATAGAGCGACCCCATTTACCTCTTACAAAAAGTATCTCTGGGAGCAGCCACAGGTCATCATCAATCACATCGCAACGTAGAGTTTTTTCTAGAGACTATAGCCCTAGTTGTTGCAAAAATAATGTGAGATCTAGAGATTCATCTGTGGATCGATTGACAAATAGGGTTGCATATCGGCATCGGTCTCGAGAATCTTCGTTAGACCGTCCTCAGCAGCAACTAGAGGAGTTCACACTATCACCAGATTATTTGGAAAAAGCAGGACAAAATTTTAAGAAGAAACAATTTATGGCTCATGAAAAGGCTTATCTCGACAAAGAAAATCAAAAGCATAGTAATAGAATTATTACAATTTAGGATATTTAATAACCAGCACACAAAGTACATACAATGTCTTAATGGTTTTATACTGATGACTACTAGTTTGTTGCTTTTATTCCTTCTATATTCGTTCTTTATATTTTCCATATTGTATTTTTTAATTTACAGAATCCAAACATTCTCAAGAGATTTCAGAGATAGATGCAAGGTTGATGGCTCTTCAAGACTTCATGAAAAGATCAATGGACAGTGCAAAATTTATCTCCAAATGATAGTTCAACTTCTCTTTCCTCTTCTTTAAATTCATGTTTTGTCTATTATGCATGTATGCATGTAAATTGAGAATATTTATGATCTGGGTTGATCAGAAATTGTATCTATGGAGTAGACATTAGTGTTAGAGAATACTTTGAGATGTGTACACATGCTGCAATTTACATGTCTATAATTATCAAAATTGTCTCATTGACATGTAAAAATTATGGGTACACTGATAATACATACTACAAAAAAAATTTTTTAACATGACTAACTATTTGAAATAAGCATGCCAAATATTGAAAAGGGTATATTTAATTCCATTAAGATACCTGTGCTATAAAATGACATTAAAACTAAGCATTCATTGACTTTTAGATGTTCTTTTCACATCCTTTGAGACTGATTGTTCCACATTTACAAGTCTTTCATTCAGTTTAGTGATTAGTTCTTTCATCTCGTTTAATTCTTCTTGAAGAACATCAATGTCTCTGTCTTGTTCAGCATCAATTTGAGCTTCTTTTCGACTGCTTCTCCAGTACTCGTACATTAGTGCAGATGATGCCACTGAGTAAACAAATATTTCACTAAGAACCTCAGCTCCAGCTTCCACCGCTTTATCTTCTTTCAGGGGCTTAATATGTGTAGGACCAGTTCCTCCTACAATACGCATCTTCACAAATCCTTCAAGTCTATGAAAAACTAGGGGAGGGGTAAGAGATGTGATAACAAGACAAGTACAGCAAGAGTGAACGTCTCTTACATTGTGCAGGAGGCATACAAATATACTTCCTAAAAAATGGACTCCTAGACGCACCACTTTTAATTTGCCTGGCGATTGGTTTCGCTAGTTGTTTAATCCCAATATAAAGTAATTTTCCAATTGGGAGAGCCACCATGATGATTTCAGATTCGTCGAGCGTTTGCCGTAGTCTGTCGGAAAGGGTCGGCGACGCCAGATTACGTTTGCCGTCGCCCATCAATACAGTGAAGGAAAAGGGTCGCGGACGCCAGACTACGTTTGCCCTTGGTAAAGGGTTTCCCTACGTTAAATTGCTATGCTTTAGTAGTTAAACTTTTTTGCAAACTGTTTTAGGCCCAGCCTAAATTTCCTGCATCTCATCCATCTCCCTCTACACCATAACCCCTTAAAATAGAAGTACAAATTTATATAAATTTTTTCGCATTGACTTTTTCTTGGAAAAAATACAGGATCATTGGTGTTGGAGGAAAAATAATGAAAATGACACAGAAGTATGCATTTCTGAGAGTAGACTTTCGAAAGAAAAAGCCTCTACTATTCTAGCAAAAATGACACGGTCACATACATAGCAGACCAGCTGGAGATCAACTACTTTTTTTTTTTCCTGATGTGCATCCAGCACTGTGTCCAATTAGTTGTGTCGTTAGCTATTGATCTCTATTCTTTCACATGAACATGTTAACTAGAGCATCCATAATAAACATTCTTGGGAAAATTATTAGCCAATATTATATTTTCTTACATGTCAAGACAAGAGCTAGGGGTTAAAAATTTCATTGTTTCAATTAAATCAAGTCTTTTGGGGGGTTTAATTATAGTCTCTATAGAGGCAGGTATTAGAAGGGGGTAGAATTTCAGAGTTTCTGTATTATACACACATAACAGACACAAATTAAAGTGTTTGTACAACTTAAATGTCAAAACAATGCCTCACCAAACTCAGTCTTTTTCTCAGTTGTTCAACTGTTTTCTTGAAATAAATTTCTTTGCTTCTCATCTTAAATGCACAGGAAGCAGCTCATTAACTTCTGCTTCATTTTCTTGTTAGATTGCTCTTCTCGCCCTCATACAACTAAAATTTATCACCTTTATGCTCAGTCACCCTACCACCTATCTTTTCTGACATAACTTTATATCACTTTTCCTTATTTCTAAGTCTTTTCAGTATATTCTAATCTGTCAAGTCTTATGAAACAATTGAGATATTAACTTGACCGTAAGATTCACAGGACTCAATCCTGTCATATAATAACAAGAGCACTGCAGGGATTTTGTGTTTGATTTTAAAGTTCCCCTCATTTAGTTCAGAATAAACTAATTTAAATCTCACTTTGACAGTCATGGGTAGTTAAGATCACAAATATAGAAAAGCTGTAACAAGTTTGAACACTCTCCCTCACATGCTCAAAGAGCTGCACACTTAAATCCAGCCATTTAGTATCAGCAGCATTTTGCATAGCCTTTCTTAAACTTGCAAGACACCAGTTCATAGAAAGCTCAAGATTGTTTAGACAGGTTCTTCGAAACCATACTTTGTCCAGTCCCACCAGGTTGCGTAGTAGATATGCTATCAGTACATGTCCTCCAATTATGATCTCTAGTGTTGTTTTAGTTAACTAAGACTAAAACCAAAGCCCCTTAGTTTTGGAGTATTTTACGTTTGGTAAGAATAACTTAAACTAAGCTGTAGAGAACATGAAAAAACTAAAACTAAAAATTTAGAAGACAGTAAATTCAATAATAACTAAAACTACCAGTAGAGTGGATGACTAAAACTAAAACTAAGCAATTTTATTGTAAACAATTCACTTTGAATTATGTCATTATTAAATTAAGGTATATATTGCCAGCAATTATTCTCTAAACTATATTAAAAAAAATCATACTTTATTCATAATTAAGATTTCATAGAAATGTGCAATTTTTTAAAGTTATTTGGGAGAACTACCCATACTACTTTCTGTAAGGAGTCTCATTATTGCATACTTCAAGAGACAACACAAATTAACCAAAACTAAGTAAATTGATAGCATAACTAACTAAGTCTTCTACTTGATATTGAAGAAAAACTAACTAAATCTTCAGGGAGAATTTGGGGAAAATTTTTTTAAACTAAGTATTCAAAATATTTTTTAAGTAAGAATAACTAAAAATAAGAATGTCTGTAATCTCTAATCAAAACAACACTGATGATCTCCATGAAACAAGTTTCATCACACATCATAAAGAGATAGCTTCCCCCCCCCTCTTAGTGTATTGTATTAATTGAATGTATTCTCTTTTTCACCGGAATGGCTTTTTTCAAATGATATAAAAAAGTGTTCATTGAAAATCATAACCTTTCACTAGCTACTAAAAAGAATCTCGGGGGTGAAAAATCTGTTGAAGACTGCCACTTAGCAGTACCCCTTAAAAATAGATGTAGAAAGTTGACTGCATATTGGTTATCGTAGTTTAATGGTGAGAGTGCTTGTGTGTTGGTTTAATCCCTGTGGAGACCACACCCTACAACAACTTGTTGTCAGACATTCATTCTGTATGTACAGTAACACCTCCGAATAGTGACCACATTGGGGATGGGACTGTTGGTCTCTTCTCAGAGGTTGGTCCTTTCTCAGAGGTTAATATGTAAATGTCATTATTTGTGATAAAGATCTGAATGGTGTCCTGATGACAAGCATCTTACAAGAATATTTTCAATTCTCAATTGCCTTCTTGTGGCTACTGGTACAGCTAACTTAGCTATTTCTCCACCACATTTATCTATACTTTGATAAAGATGTGCTTCCACTGGAGATGCAATTTTCTGTAAAAAAAAAACTTTTAAGAATAAGGGGATTGTTTGAAGCAGTATTTGCAACGAACCACACCAGTCTATATTTTGGTAGTAAGCCAGGTGATGTTGCTGTCCGATGGGCATTATTTCCTGTACTTTTTGTTCAGATGAAGATTAAAATAGAAGCATCAAAGTTTCAGCAAGCATTTAGCAAAGACCTTTTGTCGCAGACAAAATTGGATACCGTAGAAGTAGTGTAGTATGCTTTTTTTTTTTTAGCTTACGCGAGACCGCAATCTCTAAAATTTTCTATGGGTGTGGTCCTTGATCGCTCGTAGAGGGAGCGAATGTAGTTATTTTGAGCAAGATGAGACCAAGAAATTGGTCACTGGTCGGAAATAAGAGGTGGTTGCTTCTCGGAGGTTCTAAATGCACTATATTTGTTGTAGTTGCCATCGAGGACCCATGATTTGGTCTCTCCAGAGAGGTCGGTCGCATCTTAGAGAGGTCGTTAATAGAATTTTACTGTATGTTCTTTGTGTGTTAGTTTCAGTAGTTGACTTGTTATATACTTATAATTCATGTGAATATTTGACCTTTTTGGCTGCACCTAGCAAATAAGCAAATTCAACAAAAAACAAACCTGAAAGAATACATCTAAATCTCCTTTTTCCCACCCAACATGATAAACGAAAGGTTGGGCAAAATGAAGGATTTAAAAGCATTACTGTTGCAGTTTTGTGATAAAAAAAGCTCAAGTATGTAAAAATACAGGTATAGTCTACTCTCTTGAATATTTTTCACATGACCACCTTGTTACTATATATACTTCAGCTTCGCTGCGATATTTATAATACAGACAAAATGTCTGAGAATGGACACAAGTTGCAAGAATCAGAGGCAAAAAAGCTACAACTATTGTAAGATTTGCCGGTAGACATCTATACAATTTGAACAAACTTATTTTATAATGAAATTTTCACTTTTTATATTCTAGTTATTGCTATTGCAATCTTATTTGATATTATTGCCTCCATCTATACTAAGGGCACAAAAAACGAAACTTTATGGCAGAAAAAACTCAACCTTAAGAAAAAAAGTCAATTTAACTCTTCAATAATTATGGCAAGATTGAAAAATTTTCAAACTACCTATAAAAAACAATAAAAACCACAAAAAACTCAAGTAATTAATTTCTTTATTGTTGATGCTTGTAAAGGGAAATTTTTTTATATTACTAATTGCAAATAAACTTGTAAAAAGTTGTTGGACAGAATAAAAATTCTCAGCTACTGCTACTCCTTTTTTTTTTTACATGAAACAATAGATAAGTTGACAAACCTTATGTGAATTGACATACAATGATTACAGCAGAAAGTGATATGAATGATCATCCTTGGAGAAATGAAAACAATAAAAAAAGAAAATGAATTTTTCATAATGTCAATTTAAAACGCAGGTTAATTTCATTTTTCAAAGGATGAAAACATTCTCGAAGTTCTTGACTTCTAAGCCATGACTTGACCGTATCAGCTACAAGACCATATTGGGCATGTCTGATTGAAGTCATTTCTAAAAGTGAGTCTACAGTGACTAACTGCATAGGTAGGGTAATACGGGGACTACTGGATGATGACTCTTTCAGCAAACGTATCATTATGCAACGCAATTCTTTCATTGACGAAGAAAACGGTTCTTCCTTGAGGCCCAAAGTACATAGGAAACCTTAATAAATAAATAAATAAATAAATTACTACTCAAATCAATTCCTTATTTAAAAACAAAGAAACCAAAAAAAAACTAACCTAGTAGCCTTAGTATACAAACGATTACAGCATCACCAATAAGCGTGCTTTGATACATTCCTTCCAACATTAATTCTTCCTGACTTTTAGTAGTAATATTGACAGCACTCCACTTTTGAAGGATGGGCCACAGATGTTTGCCAATCAGAAAGCTGTTGGTCCAGAACCATCCCTTGCATGCTGCAAGTACAGTAATACAGTAGACCAGCTGATATGCAACCACACTAGGTCGTGGCCTCTGCCAGGGTCTCAAGTTCATAGGAGTCAAGTCTATGCTTACATTCTTGCTAGTTTGCAAAAGTTGCAAAAGAGATTCTGCCAATTGCTCAACTTGAAGGGATGAATTCCAACTATAGTAAGTATGAAGGTTCTTGAGGAACTACAATAATGAAAATAACAATTAAAAAAAAGTAAAAATTAAGCAGATACTCATACTCACAGCTTCATGTATTCCAGCCTTGAGACCTTCACTGTGATATTTATATAAAACAGCCACTTCTAGTGTAGTGCGAAGCATAGATTCTTCCAATACTCGCAAATTTACAACTTCTGATTTATAAAAGGGTGAACATTTTCTTCTATTGAATGGAGTTGGCCATATGCTACCAATGCACATTATCACATACAATTCTTTTGGCGAGATTGGTTTTTTGAGAAGATCAGCCATAAAGCAGAGCAAACGTTCTGAATCATTTTGAAGACGAAGAAGTGCTGTCAAAACTCGACTAAATCAACCAAATCACAAAAGTATCAATATTATAGCTACTGTATTTCTAAATAATAAAAAAATAAACAATAAATAAATATCTTCTTTTTTTTAAAATAATGCCATAGTGTTGGCCATCAGATACTTATAATTTAAAGTTTTGATCACATTATCATGGCACAAATTAATAAACTAACAAGTGCCACCATTGTCAAGCTATAGCTACATAACCTAAATTAGACTTACATAGTTAGCATCATACAAACAATAATCTTTAAAGTCTATTAGCCTTTCAAGTTCTACATTTATAAATCATTTTCAAAATGGCATACAGGGTTTCATACAGTTCCTGGAACCCCCCCTTGAATTTAATGAAATTAATGAATATTTACTACTTATGGTATTCTGCGGTTATGATTTATAATGTTATTCTGTGATTTTGTTGTTTGTCCTTCAATTGCAATACGCATGCATTAGTCTTCCAAGATTGATGTCACTAATTCTAGACCTGATACAATTTTTTAATCAAATGAGTGTGGTTTCAACAAAAGTGAGTGTGGTCAAACAAATGTGTGATTTTGTTGTTTGTCCTTCAATTGCAATACGCATGCATTAGTCTTCCAAGATTGATGTCACTAATTCTAGACCTGATACAATTTTTTAATCAAATGAGTGTGGTTTCAACAAAAGTGAGTGTGGTCAAACAAATGTGTGCCCCCCCCCCCTCCTTCCTAAACTCTTCCCCTCCCCCAGAAAAATCCTGTATGAAACCCTGGCATAATCTTATAGATTTGCTGTTTATGTAATTATGAACAATAGAGTTGTTGAAAAGCATGATTGTATTTTACCTCATGGCCAATAACTTGTGAAAGTTTATTCCACATTTCATTATGGCCTGCTGAAGTACCATGCAAGACTCTTGTAATAGATTTGCCATCACAGGGCTAAGTCGACACATATGAGCAAGCAGTGCTACCAGTTGACATTCAGGACGAAGTAAAGCCGGAACAAAGTTAGGATCAAGTGAGTCAGCCATACCTGACTTTTTTCCAACCCTCTTGCATTGATCATGGAACAGACTCAATACATGCTCAATATCAGGTCTGTATATCTCCTGAAAAAACTAAGAGAGAACATAAAGAAAACAAATTAATAAATTCTAAAACATTGACACCAAAAATTATGCAAACAAATAGCTAGGATACATGTGAAAAGGAATTTTAAGTTTATCAAAAGTGGTAAATATTAGCATAGAGTAACTTTTGCTAGTACATTCTAACAAGGAAACTGTACTCATTATGTTATAAGTTAAAAAAAAAGAAAAAGGAAAGTATTTAATTTTGCACGAAATTTGACTAATGTAGCTCATAACAGTTTGTTACTGTTGCAAAATAAAATTCAATACTGTTGGTTCGTTCTCAACTAGAAAAGTATTGCATGTAACATGCATAATACTCCCACTGCATGCATGTTGACAAAAACATGCATGCTACCTGCAAAAAGTGCTGCACATTTTTCATGTGCTAATTGTACTTGCTTTTTCACTATCTCCAACCCCACTTCCTCCCAAACGTACTTTGCAAAGCCAATGTAGAGGGCAGAATTAATGAATTTATAATGATGACCTTGAAGCACATGGCCACCTAAAAGGACTCTCTCACATGCTGATGAATGGTAGAGTCGAAGACAAGAAAATTGAATGGAGAAGAAAAGAGAACAAACTAGTAAATGTGGCAAGGAGCAGAGGAAACTTCAAAGTAACACTTGAACTAAAAGGGACTTTATTATTAAAGCATGATTTTTTTTAATGATTTTCACACATTACCATGAATACTTAATTTCTCATTTTGATGATGCTAAATTGGTCAATTACAGGGCAAGAACCTAATACACTTGCTCATGCATGCAACATGTATGGAAACCATCCTAAATCCCAGCATATTACGTGAAACATGCATGTACAGATCTATGGTAATATGCACTAACAGTTCGCATGTAACTAGCTTGGAATTTTCATGTAACATGCAAAAATTTCCAGTAGGGTCTACATGTAATATTTCAACAATGGTGACCCACTATGGTACCAGCGTTTTCTTGAAGAAAATGACTGTTAAAAGAATTTTGAGCTCTCAAACATTTTGAGCTCTCGTAGCCCTTTTTGTTGGTTATACCAATTTTAAATAACTAAAGCATTCTTTTTCTATGTTATTATCACCATCATTTATAATATTAATTCGGAAGTTCACCTTTCCATTCTATACTTTTGGTATAAAAATCAACATGATAGTCTATTTATTTGGCAAATGTTGTTTATTCTACAATTTAACCAAAAAAATAAAAAAATGCATGCACATGGGTCAGGAACCTTTACAAGTATGTGTGTTAGTCGGTTAAAAAGACCTGCCAGACACAGCTGATGGCTCAGTGAGGTGAGGGAGTAGCTTTAGTCTTACTGGATTGGGCAGTAGAAGCTTGGAAGAGTGGGGGACGTCAGCGTAAGGCTTGGAGCTCCAGGATTGTGTCAGCTAGTTTGCAAGTGGGTGAGAGAAAGCTTCACTTTGTGTCATGTTATGCACCCACTCGGCCAGCTCATAGGGAATATAAGGATGCTTTTATGATACCCGAGTGCTGCGTTGACTAGCACACCTGAGAGTGACTCATATATATATATGTAGTCTTGGGAGACTTAAATGCATGGATAGGGTCTAGGGAGTTAGCACGAGAGCAGTGGAATGGAGCAAGAGGTCCTTATGGTTGTGGAGTGGCCAACGATTCACGGAAGGAATTGCTCAGTTTAATGACCACTCACCAGGACGTAACGGCCTGTAATGGCATTCGCTTTATGCTAGTGGGAAGTAGAAGTTACTGAAGTGGAGATTTGTGTTGAAAATATGTAGCTAGTTAATGGTGAGTGTCTATGTCCTGTCTAGTGTAGCTTCTGTTCTTATGACGACATTATTTACATATACCGTTTCCACTGCTCAAGCTACATTGATGCCTGATTAGAATAGCCAATAAATTGATCTTTTGGTCTGAGATGATTTTTGTAATAGCTAGCAAAGTTACTGCCAAGGATATAGGAAGTTATTTCAACTTCCTATATCCTTGGCAGTAACTCTAACTTTTGTGCCACCTACATAGGCAACTTGCAATATATCCTAATAACTACTACCACAACCACACATACATTGGCAAAGAAATACATGTGGTTGCCAGCTTAAAAAAAAGAGTTGACTATTGACTAAGATTTCTTAAAGTAAAGCTTTCTCAAGTAAAACAAAAATAACCTGCAAGAGAAAAAATGCATATGAACCTTGCTGCTACAGAATATATTGAGTCTGAGTTGCAACCAAATATGGATAATGAATCTCTTCTAACAGCTTAGGAATGGCTCTCTACAATAAGCACCGACCAGTTATATCATAGGCTGTTTCTCATTTCTATCCATTCCACCTCCTAATGATCTGGATACTTCTTGGGTTGCGTTCCCTTTGACAGATTCCTCTGCTTCTTGTAAGGACTGAAACCACTGACAAGTTATGTCAGTAGAAGAGCAGTGGCTTTTGAGAAAATTGAAATGAACATGAATGATAGCTGCATTTTAGTAAATAAAATATGGACTTTTAACTGCAAATATCAGAAAAAATTGCAACATACAGTAGAAGACAAAAATAAGTTTCGAATTCCGTTCCGTAGAACGGCCGTCGCACAATTAAAAAACAGGGAAAATATGGTACGCCGTTTGTTAAAAACGGCCGTTCCGTTCGACTGTGTTACCGTTTTAATCTTTCTCGTTCACCGTATGTCTCGCTCAAAGAAATAAAAAATCGTTTATCCAATAAAACGTTCCGATTTTTTGTTTATAGGCTCCAGAGGCGGAGCTTTTCGGGTTAAAAAAAATTGAAGCCATCCTATTCAATGTTGTCTCGCGGAGAATTGTTAGTTTGACCACCATACAGTATCGACGTTTTCTCGAAGTTAGGGCCTTCTCGGGCTTAGATTTTTTACTACTGGAGGTCCTTCAGTAGCTAACAGAAGATCTACGAAGTGTGGACCTCGTTATAGCTCTGTGCCCATCGGAATTTCGGTCTGCAGCTTTATTGAAGCAAGTTAAAAATTTATATGAGCTTTTTTGCACTATCCCCGTAGCATTTAATGGTCACAAGGCCTTAGCTTGCTGATATAGCTATAGAAGAGTTTCTAGCTAAAAAATATCTGTGAATCGACAGAAATGCTTCACCGTTTTAGTAAACGGTGTCGGCCGTTTAGCCAAAACGGTACGGAACGCAACGATAAAAACTACGGTAAAAAAACTACTGTTTTACGGCCGTACTACGGAACAGAATTCGAATTTTTTTTGTCTCCTACTGTAGGTGTTAAAAACAATAGCCTTTTTTTTTTTTTGCAAAAATATAAAGCCGATATTGCAATTATGACTATTCAGTATGTTAACAATTAAAAACAAAACAAAAAAAACAACCATGCAGTAAAAAACAAACAAACCATTCTAAGGCACTGAATTTAGAAAAATTTGGCAGCTACTGTACAACCAGCAAGAGTGATTTTAAAACCATTAGACACAGAGTTTATTAGAAGTGCACCTCATATATATACAGATATTATATTTAGAGTATAAAATATCAGTCACTATACCAGCATGTAACTGTCTTGTGTAAGACGGTGATGTTACAAGTTAAAATAAAACAAATAAATATGTAACTACTGAACTATAAATACAAATTTCACATCATTGAATTTTATCACAACTTGACTTATATGTACAATACTTTGAACATCAAAAACTTAAAAAAGCTAACTTAAATTTATTTTCTTTCCAATTTTTTTTGTCTGATTCCATGTCCCTGTTATTATTAACTTTCACATTAAAAATACTGTTAATAAATTGCATGAATTATAAAGGATCATGGCAATGCAACACTAGCACGAAAACACAAAAATTTTCTCGAAGCAATATTAAAGAAAACTTTGGTAGATATGCAAGCAGAATACAACTAATTTATAATTACAGACACCACACTGTCCATAGCAATATTCTTTTTTACCTGCATGAGTGCAGCTGTCACGTTCTGACAGGAAGGGACCGATTGAACATCAGTGAACATGGCAATGATGGTTGACAAGTAGATTTGATCAGAAACTAGTAGCAGAAGGTTGTTAAATACATCTAACGTACAAATCACAAAACAACTGGATTAAATAATTAACCAAGTAATGAGTGAGCTAACATTCTCAACTGGACTTAACCTACTATTTTAAAATTAATACAGTATTTTCTAGTGTACTAACTTAATTTGTTGACTAATACTTACTTTTGTGACTGACTATAGATAACTCGATTAAGTTAGAGAGCCTCCAGTATCATTTGGTCATTACACATAATTTCAGTTTAGATGAAGTAAGATATAATAAGCATCAGTACATTTATTTTCAGAGACAATATATTTGTTTCCCTTTTATCCCCTCTTTATTATTTAATACTATCCCCTATAATACTAGGGGTTATAGTAAAGGTATTACTCCAACTAAGTAGTTTATTTTGTTCTTATAGAAATGGATAAAAAAAAGTTTTGGATAAGGTTGTTCACAAGAAGGTCAGCACCACACAGACACCTGAAGGCAAGTGAAAAATAAAAGAAAATGATAATGCAGGACAATAATTTTTTCCTTTAAGAAGAAAAAAACGAAAAAAATAAAATAAAAATCTCTGTACTAACTCAACCAAGGGATCGCTGGAATGAAGAGAGCAAGTCAGTAGGAACAACCAAAAAATACTCAAAGTATCACAAATTTTAAGCTCGTCACTAGCAAATGTGTCATTCTTTTTAAATTTCTGACATTGTCAACATTAGAGCCAATATATAAAAAGGCCACATACCACTTTCATGTGTGTATAAGGACTAACATGTATACATTAAGCAAGTTTTTTACACTGATGATTCTTAAAGAGCCACTATGCCATGTAAAAAGGTAGAACACATCCTGGACGATGAACTTTTGTAAGGTTTGCTAGCTAATAAGCAGAATTACAGATGAGTGTGGCATACACTCCATGAGTGTGGGATACGTTCCACATGAGTGTTAGCACAATCCAGATGAGTGTGGCATGCATTCTAGTGTGTCTACAAGCATTACATACTCATCTGGAATATATGGCACACTCATCTGGAATATATGCAGTGCCCATCAGAAATGGATGCACCACACACATTGGATATATGCAGCACACTTGGAACATATTTCAGCGAAGAGAGTGAAGATGTATACTAATGAGTTCGGAATATATATAGATATATATATATGTCTTCATTTCAAATTGCGTTGGCAGATGTGGACCCTTTTTGTTACCTCAGGCATACGTGTACCATTTTCTACTAATGCACCTGCGTGTGTTGTAAAGTCCCATGGCTAAATTTAGCAACAATTCATGGTGGGGCACAATTTGTTCAACACGATACAAATGATTCAAAAGTTTAAAATGCTAGAAAACGAGCACACAAAAGGAAAGAAGACAAGACTCAAGAAGAGCTAAAAAAAACAAAAAAACTCGTTCTGCAGAGCATGTACGACATGTAGTAGCTATATATATATATATAACACTTTAGCTAACTTACAATATTCTGTAGCTATAGCTTTTCTTTTAGCCTAGCCCTCTACTTTCTTCACTGACTTCAATGGGAACCATTTTCTAGTATACGTTTACATGTATATACACTTATGAGGAATACATGTTGTATGTATATGACACACACAATGTTAAATGTATAAGCATACGTTGGCCGGATTACCATGGCCCTAGGAGAAGGAATGACAGCCTATGGTTGCACAGGTTCCAACTTCCCCTCCTCCATAGACGAAATTGTCTAATTTTCTTTTGTTTGTACTGTTTTTCTTTTTTCCTTGCACTAACTTCACTGTTTTCTTTGAATAGTATATATGTATATATATATATATATATATAACCCTCACATGCATGTACACTGAGGGTTAATGAGCACAATCAACACAATTGGATACTCGTATACATATCAATATGATTAACAAAAAAAATATACGCTGCACATACGTGAAGGTAGAATTGAACATGTAAGTAGCATACAGTAAAATTAGTACACGTATCATATATGTACATGATGCAAGTATGCATTGAAAATACACTCTGAAAAGGTGCAGCTTGCACAAATGCAAACACTTGTGTGCTGCACATAAATATTGCACATGTTCCACGCACAACTTTTAAAGATGTGTATAGACCAAGTGTGCACATGTTACATGTGTGGCATAGTTTTAATTTTTCTGTATGCAGCATATGTGAATAGGAATGAATGCAGCTTAGTGTGAAATACACGAGCAGCCAGCCTACTGTGCAAAAAGATAGAAAATTTTATGTGCAACATACAAGCGACACTTTTGTAAGGGATTGCTCACATTACTTGAAACATTACTTTTAACATTTATATTAAACATCATGTACGTGTACATGTAACTGAAACATCCACTTAATAGTTATAAAATGCCAATCACTAACTTGACCACAAACTTACAACTTTGTGTTGTCTGTTGCTGCTCTTTAAAGATCGGCTGAGTTATACTTCCACCATTGCAAACCCTCTTTTTCTTTCCTTTTTTCCCCCGATGCCTTTGTAAACTATGCTTTTTCATGCCCTGCACCATTGTAATAGAAGAAACCAACCAAGGAGGTAATGGAAGGGGACATTGCATATCTGCACATAGCTCTCGCTGAGCCACAGACAGATCAGAAGATAGAATACTTGAAGATGAAATATTTGACTTAGTGATATGGGAATTTTCACCATTAGATACTTTAAATGCTGATTCTTTTTTCGCTTCACAATGTACTTCTGAAGAGGGATGCTGTTGCAGAGGTGATAAAGGAGACACAGCTGGAGTGAGTGGAAGAGGAGACAAAGAGTGATCGGATGCTGGCTGTTGCAAAGGAGACAAAGGAGATAAGGAAGGAGACAAAGACAATGGAGACAAAAGAGCTGTTGACGGTAGATCTTTCCATGAAGATGATTGAGTTGTAAGAACTTCCAGAGGATCTGATGATTCTTCATTCTTGATAGATGATGGAGGGGACAAACAAAGAGTCAATTCTTTCGGAGAATCAGGAACAGGAGATGAACGCGATGACGACATAGATGTTGGTGATGGAGGCAGTGGAGATAAAGTGGGAGCACGAATAAAGGTAGAAGACTTGCCAATAGACTCTTCGACATATGAATACTCTAAAGAAGATTTCACTAAAGCTGACTCAATATGTGAAGATTTCATAACTGAAGAATTAAGGTCACAAGATTGATGAGCAGAAGTTTCAATAGACGATTCATTCACAGAAAGCTCAGTATCAGATACTTTATCAGTGGAAAATTGAACATCTAAAGACTCAAGAGAAGCATCAATGACGGAAGGCTTAATAAATGAGAGTTGAATAGAAGACATCTCAGAAAAAGATTCAGAGGACGACGATTCAATTATTAAAGGCTCAATTACACAGCCCTCACTATCAGAAGATAGTTCAATGGAAGTTTCAACAGCAGCAGGTTTAGGGTGAAAAAACCCCGGAGAAGGTGGAAGTGGAGATAAACCCATAAGAGGGGAAAATTCAATCTTTAGTTCCTCACTGTCACTGTTGTCATCACTAAAAAGGATTCCTCTCTCTTCAAAACTACTGTCATTGCATATTCCAAATGTTGGATCATCATCATCACAAATGATTACTTGTGATTTATGGTTTACATCCACCTGAAAATCATATTCCTTGCAGGTAGATGTTTTGTCATCAAGCACATCCCTTTTCTTTCTCAACTTCTGACACATTTCTTTCCACTTATCTAGCCTAAAGCAAAAAATATAATTGATCACTAATTAACAGCAATGACTATATTATAGTTCCATTGGTGTACAAAAAAAAAACAACAAAAACAATACAGACACAAAGAAGGCTGATGAACATCTTACTAAAAACAACCATATGACATAGCAAAATGTGTGTGAAATAAGCTATTCCCATAGCCCACATTAGGAATTCTTTAGGAAATAAGCAAGGGGCAATTCCATGAAAAGTGAAACCACTGGGGTGAAAATAAAAATTGATAGTTACTAGCTATTGGTATCATTAGAAAGCTAAAAGACTATATTGTGGCAGACTCAGAGATGACAAGCTGATGAACACACACTGCACTCATCCACTCGTCATTCCATCATAGCTATAACATACAACACAACATTCCGAACCATCCATTAGTAGATTCACACACACAATATATGACTCATTCACGTAAGTAGTCCACAGTCTTGCCATCATCAAAGAAAAAGATCTGAACTGCTACATTGGTGACCTCAACGCGTGTCCTGGACGGTTCTGGGACGACGGCCGAAGCCAGCGTTGTTAGTCTTAAACTTCCCACCTTCTGGAACACACAACCAGAAGTATGGTTCGAGCAAGCCGAAGCACAATTTGTAAGTCTCACTCTACTCAGCCAGTCTCCCACGATCAGCGCTCGCACTCGACTCGTTAGTCAGTCAGCAGTTCTGGGGGGGGGGGGAGCTCTGTGGCAGACTCAGAGATGACAAGCGGATGAACACACAATGCACTCATCCACTCGTCATTCCATCATAGCTATAACATACAACACAACATTCCACCATCCATTAGTAGATTCACACACACAATATATAAGACTCATTCACGAAGTAGTCCACAGCCTTGCCACCATCAAAGAAAAAGATCAGAACTGCTACAATATTATAGTAATCTGTAATATTTTTTGTTAGCTACATCTGGAGAGGAGTAATGGTTATTAATATATGACAATACCGAACATGTGTATTTTTCGTCGATTCGTTAACATGGCTAATTTATTAATATAAAGTAAGTACTATCTTTTTATCGCACATAAAAATAAGTTTTTGGATTAGCTGATGGTCAACAAACATAACTTGGGCAGAAAAATCATTGTTGCATTTACATTGGTGGTTTGTGGTGACATTCATCTGAGACGGTTGGCGGAATGTACTTCCGTCACATTTTAGTGGTATATGTTTTAATAATTGCTAGATATTAGTTCACTTAATGCTGATATCTCACATTATAAATTAGCTTGGGCACTACTATGCACAGCATGTTTCAGTTTTTTAAGTTCGTGTTGGGCGGAACAAAAAAATGATATGACAGAAGTATGTTTTGACCGTACTTCCATCACAGAGAACTAGTAATCAAGTATTTATAGAGAAAAAATTGCTGTAACTTATGATTTATTGAGTCAGTCAATTGAGAGTGACAGAATGATGCAAGCAAGAGGGCTGATGCAATTGTGCTTGACATATAAGCTAATATTTCATGTGGTATTTCTAGTCTGGATAGTTTGTAGAGTAGTGAAATATGAGTGGCACTAATATTAAAGAGAAGGCCAGAATTAAACAGGCTAAAAGGAGAGCTAATTTAAAGAAGGACCAAGAGAAATACAAAATATATCTTGAAAAGGATCGTGAGTGTAAAGCTATCTGGAAAAGTTCGCTTAGCCCAACTCAGCTTGACGAGCACAAGCTGAAGGAAAGAATAAGGCAAAGGGATCATCGCACAAAAGCTGCAGCACCTAGCATGTGTGGGCCTTCAACCTCATCAGGACCAACAACTACATACAAATCATCTCAAGTTCTTGGCAAGGCTCTTAAAAGGGCCCAATCATCATTGCCGGTATCACCTAGTAGGAGATTGTGTGTGGTCCAATCACTAGCAAAAAAGGTTGGTCTTACTGATGAGGGGTCTCCCAGCTCAAGAAGTGCTAATAGTTCTCATGCTATTAATAAGGAAACGGTGAAGCTTGTGCATTCTTTTTATAACAATGACATAAGCTGGCAGGCTCCTGGGAGAAAAGACCGAATAATAATACGGGAGACAAATAGTTTTGGTAAAAAGACAAAGCGAACTGAGCAACTTCGATTTTTATTAATGTCCCTTAAAGAAGCATACTAGGAAGGAAATTAATTACAATACTAAATTTGGGCTCAGCAAGTTTTGTGATTTGCGTCCTCAGTGTGTAAAGCCTTTTGATCATATTCTCCATCAAGTATGTGTATGTCCTTATCATGAAAATATCCGTTTACTGCTAACTGTACTTCAGGGGCACACACAGCTCTCAATTGACTTTCATTCTTCTATTGATCAAATAACATGTGATTCTACAGAAACAAAATGTAGGAAATCTGAATGTGCTACATGCATAAATAAAATTGATCAATTTTCCCCCAGTACTCTTGCCGTAACTGTAAAGTACTACCAATGGCAAAATAATGATAAAATTGAAAGGTGGAAATTTTTGGCACCGTTGGTGATGCATTCACTGAGTTAAAAAGACTCTTGAGTAATTTTTTTAAACATACATATATAAAGCGTAAACAGTTTAAGCATATGAAGGAGTTGATAAGTGGAGTAAATGAGAAGAAAGTGCTTCTTCAAGTTGAATCAGAAAATGCATCCATTGCGAGTCAGAATGAAGTGCAGTCTGCACATTGGTCACATGGCTCTGCTACATTATTCACAGCTCATACTTGGATTTGTGATGGTGTGACGGAGAGCATGATGCACAATTTCTGAAACTGGCTGTTCACAATCAGACCTTGAATCATTATCTGAATCAGACGAGTGCTCTTCATTTCTAGATACGATAGTCTCGATTTACAGACACCGTGGACAATTCTTTTTTGATGAACAAATATCATAACATAGACTTAATTCTTGTTTTTGCACAAATACTTCCGTCACACATCTTTAGTACTTCCGTCTCAATAAATGCCATCCCAGAAATTTTGTTGAAAACAAAATTTGGCTATAAATCTTAAATTAACATATTATAGTAACATACTTTGTCTTTATATAAATGTCCCAGAAGTAAAAATAATTGTACACAATTCACAGTTTTTACAATGAATACAAGTGACTTCTAAATGTGACCGTCTACAAGAAAACCGGGCACAACCCGGCGTGCGTAAATATCGAGAAAAGATCGATCGATTTCTTTAAAATGTATTGTTTCAAGCTGACGGAAGGGAACGGTTAGGTCTATTATAATGGGAACGACTTAAGCTACAACGATAAAACTTGGAGAGCTCAATATCTGGACGCCGACAACTCTGTAAGTGCAAAAAAAATTTTTTCGAAGGGTGGCGCGTTGTGCCCGGTTTTCCTGTAGACGGTCACAAATTGGTAATTCTCTGAATACTTCTGTCACACGCACATGCCAAAGGTATAACTCTAATATCACAAACAGCACAGTAGTGGTAGTAGTACATGTAACACATGAGGTTATGCTCTACTAGTATTAGCTAATAAAACTTCCTTTCACTAAACTATGTGGCAGTACTAAGTAGCTAAAGTGTCCAAATTGTACTTCCGTCACAATGGAATTGCCCCAAGTATTACTAACATATACATGTAATGTAAGAAATTATACAATTACCTAAGGAAGAGACTTGAATGATGAAAATTTTATGAACTAAACGAAATTCCAAGTAATATGCATTTTTTTCTTTTCACAGTCATGTTTCCACCAAGGGTCAGGTGCAATTAAAGTTGGATAACCAGTTGCAACTTGACTCTTGGGAAGCTAAAAAAGGCTGCAGTGGTTACAAGTTTTCATGCACCAAACATAGCATTTTAGGGTATGAAGAATGCACTCTTTAGACTACCACAGAGAAATAATTGCAACCACACTGACTATGTTCAATAAATATTAGCTAGCCAATGATCTAATTTATCATCAACCATTATGTATATGTACAGGACACACTACAACACAGAAGGTTGGTACAAGATTCACACAACCGAAGGCCAAAGGCTTGAGGGTAGCGTTAATTCCATATAGACCGAGCAGAGAGATCCTACCGACTTTTATCATGCCTCTAGGCTATAGGAAACACATAAAAAAACGAGTTGATTGGATGTTTCACTTATGTATAGTTTAGGAGGTTGGTATGAAATATATTCACCACGAATTGAGCAATCTTGGCAAATTAGAACATTTTGGCTTCGTAAGACTGTACATTTACACAGCATCATAAACCACAAGAAACAGAAACAGTTGCCACAAAAAAAAATGGACTAACATGTGAGCAGCAGAACAATGAATGGTATTCAATAAAGATAAATATTCATATCCAATGAATAATTTATGAGCAACATGTTTATATATTCAATAAGGTCTAGCTAGTCAAGGGCTCGGTCGAGACAAAGAAGAACAAATAAAGAAAATAAACAATCAGGTGTACCATATTATGTAAGAATGTGAAAAGTACTTAATTGGGAAGGTGAAGCAAGATTCTCGCTAACGAGTCTCAATAGAGATTTTGGTACATATAATTGGCGAGCGAGCGAGACAGTATTAGGGATGAATAATGCAAAATCGGGTATGTTATATATATGTATGTATGTGGGATGGTACGTATGCCCTTTAAACGCGCACGCGGAACTTTTTTCTCCAAAAAACATGGCTTTTTAGGCTTGACCCCAGTTTATTCTGAAACTACAGCATTAAGCAAGCCTTACTTTATACTTAAGCTCCAAAGAGTGAGAAAATTCCTGCAAAAATGCTTGCTTTTCAAGAAACAAAAAGTTGATTCGACCAGTTACTACGGCATTGAAGACCCTTTTCCAGACTTAATTTCAAAACTTCGCCGTTTTATGGGGGGATACGGAGTGCCGGTTGTTGGTTGTCAGAGCCATTGGTAGTCAGAATGCCGTAGTATTAATGCTAAGGAAGCTATTACTTCTCGAGGGAAGCTGAGGTAAGCACGTAATTCCATATTTGTTAGCTAAATATGCAAAATTAACTCTGGCCTTTCTATTTTGTAGCTAAAGAGCTTGTCAACAGTAACTGGTAAATTCAAATAGTCAGATTGGCTCAAATTTGGTACTACAAAAGTTACCACTGCTCAAGAAAATGAGGTAAGAAAGTAATTTTGTATTTGTGTGCTATAATTGATTGTCTTTTGTTTTTGTAGGTGAGAGCTTGTTGTCAAGAATTCAAGGTAATTCAGATGGTCAAAGTAACTTCAATTTGATACTACAGAAGTTATCAATACTCAAGAATGATGTAAGTAGTAATTCCATATTTGTTGGCTAAAATTTAAAAATAGTAACATTTTATGTTACCTAACTATCAGGCTCGCTCGCCATTTGTGCTCAAGTACACCACTAGTTATATACTGTATATATATATGGCAAAGTTCAAAAAGGTCAATGATGCGTGTGCCAACTCTCAGAGGCTACTTAAAAATGTAAACATTAGCGTGGGTGCAAGAAATTTAGGAGAAAACAATTCAAAATGCCAGGAAAACAAAAAAATAGGAAAGAGCTAAGAGAAAGAAGAGAGACATTCGCAGTTAGATCTTGCAAACATAGCGGAGTTCATTTTCCATCCTGTGGTGGCAGTAAGTTATCTTTCCAATAGTCGTCACTTAAGAAGGCATTATTTACTATAGCTCTAGTACAATAGAGCATTATCAACTGCGTCAACTTTTGAAAGGTGGCTAGACACAGAATTCTTTGGTCTAGCAATCCTACCCATATCATTTGACGAAGTTTAATAGCATACCCTTTGAAAATCCATAGTCCAACTGTCCAGTCACGAAGATAATACAATGTAAGTCTTGTGCTTGTGTCAGTGAACAAGTGTATATGTAAGTGTAAAAATGTTGTGTTGCTAAAGATTAGCACAAATAAATTATAAAATTAACTAACCAATAAATATTTGGTTAGCATTCAAATTTAAATTCTAATCAGACCAGCTCGCTAAACATTGTGCATGAATTATTTATTTAGATATTTCACAATCCTATTTTTAAGTTCATGACTTGTGTAACTCATTATAATTTCACATGTAACACCATGAGTTGTAGCAGATATCAATCTCCGGCATGTTATGTTCATGTTTGCATCACGAAACTGTCATGTGACTTTCCATTATGCATGCACACACACTCAGTTAGCCAGCGTCAGTTTTTAGCTGGTTATTCTCAGTTCAGTTCTGTAGTCATTCATTCTCGCCACTTTTTAGTAAGTCACCAATTTCACATAATATGACAGACCACAAGCTACTGCCTTTAGCCCTCAATATTCATCTAGATTGCCACTCCCTCAATAAGCTTGGCAGCTGGATTTCATTGCTCAGTTTACGTCAGCAATTTGACATGTGCATGGTCCAGACAACATTGTGGCCGACACTGTGTCTGCACTGATCAGTGGACTTCCCCCTATCATCAACTTTCAAGCAATGGTCAAAGCTCAGTTGGAAGACCACCAAATTCATGCTCTTCAGTCTTCGTACTCAACAGTTCTCCTAAGTGATTCTCTTGGAGTCAAGTGAGAATACCATTCTCTGTGACACATCTACGGGTTCATCCCACCCGAGTGGTCCAACCAGGTCGATATGGACATCAAATCTGCTGTCCTGCAATGGAAATGAAAGGAGAGGTGACACTGTATGTCGATATATTTAAGTGTGAGGCGTTGAGTGGCTCGAATCTCAGAGTGTGATAAGTTGTGCAACGAGTTGAAAACAGCACGTCACCAGTTCACAGGAACTCCACCACAAAATTGTACGTACCTCCTCACCTGCATAGACCAAATGATGGCCAGAGGCATTCCCTATCTCTACCATCTCAGCTGAGACAGTCCCACAGGCCTTTGTCACCGAATAGATACCCTGCTTCAGCATTCTTTCCTCCAGGTCTTTGATCGAGGACAGCAGTTCGAGTCTATGCTATGGCATACATCACATCACTTAGACTTCCTGGTTAATATTTTTTCATCTTCAGTGGTTGACCTTCTAAACCCCTTCAGTTATGTTTTCCTCATCCTTGCCGTACTATGCACTCAGGTTGGCAAGTGCACTGGACCAGGCACCTGGAATTATTTGTACCATGACACCACTGGGAGGAGAGTATTGTACCAGACGTTCGCAGCACGAGACTGTCATGTGACTTCTTCTCATTATGCACATGCAGTCCTTTAGCTAGCATCACTTTTTCTCTGGTCATTGTCAGTTGAATTCACTAGTCATCCTTATTGTTAAATATACATAAGAGCATTTCTTACAAGTGAGTAACACCGATGTATGGTACGACATCTATATCAACTGTAAATTATAAATGCTGCCGATACCTACACAGATAAAACCACACCTACATATATATATATTATATACATGTAGTTAGTGTCTACAAGTTGCATAGGTTTTCCTGGAGTCCACAAAGAGGCCATTCAAGTCATGTGGAGGAGCTATGTGCGTGAGCTGGGGTTGTGCAACAGGCTTATTGAGGGCTGATTTAGAGTAAAGGCAGCCGTCAATAGAGCTATCAAGTTGCTAGGTCATTTTTCCTGGCTCAAAGAACAGAAGTGTAACCAAAACATTAATTTTAAAATCTTACCTTACATGTATATCAGTACCTACATCTGCAGTATAGAAGGGAAAATATCTGTTAATTGAAATGCCGGCCAATAAGTTAATCAATGCATCTCTACTTATAAGATATCATGGATGAGTGTCACAAACCTAAAAATACTATTGTGAAGATATTACCATAGAAAAAAACATCAAGATACATGCACGGTGTTACTTTGCAAAAGCTCATTACCCTCAGAAAACCTAGTAGTTAATAGCAACAAGCTTAGTTTACCAGTTCCTGGGTCTTTACTGCTACATTCTCTACAAAGACAATATTTCAGATGGGTGTGTGGGAATCCTCTACGAACTAAAACTCAAGAGTGTTATAGCCAACTTTATGAGGTGAGTTACCGCACTTATGTAGTAAAAACAACTACAGTGAAGATATCTATGTACATATAGAACTAGTGATGTGCTTGAGCACAAAATGGCGAGCGAGCCTAAAGACTATACTATTTTTATATGAATGATTTTGACTTCTAATACTGAAGCTACTGAAAATAAGGTCCAGTTTTTTTTAATTTCGCATACACGGTAAAGGGATTTTAGTGCCATAGTAACAACTCTCTGCAACTGCTTGAATTGAAGGGAAAAAACAACAACAAAACAATACACGTTATTTAAAAGTTGTCGTTGTGATATTCTTTAGCTAAGTAGTGGTTGTAACACACAATGTTTTTTTATAGGTGGGGGCATGCGGAGTTAACTAGCCCCTGCTAAAATAGGTGTTGTCCAGCTGAACTGAGCATTGCCCCACTAAAATGACCCTTGATGTTAATACCAAAATAGGTGATAGAATGCGACCTTAGTGTTTTTTTCCCCGTCAAATATTTTTCCTCCCTTGCCCATGGGTGGATGATTAAAGAATAGACGGTACTGTTTATGTAAACTTATATAGTCTTGCCCCCCCCTCCCCCCACACAAAATAATGGTTCAACAGCCCTGTCACACATACCTAGAAATATATAAATTACACATTAAACCTTTCATCCCTACATAATTGGCCTGAGAAGTTTTAAATTTCATCAGACTGTTTTATGAAATGACTATAAATGAAAAAAGGAACTGTAACAGTATATAAAAAATTCCAACATCTGTTATAGGATTACCGGTAGCTAACTCAATCACTAGTATGACATTTTCATTCATACTATTCTTCACAACTACATGTAATTTAGTCTCCTAAAGCTGTAGTCAGATTATAATTTTGTCACAAAGCAACTCCCAACCTACTGCTGAATCACCCCGGTACCTGGGATAATCTTCTCTATCTTCTGGTCCCTTAGAATCACCAATTGTAATGCCAAAGTTGCCGTCAATTAGTTTCTACTACTATATTAATTGACCACCTCGTCATCACTTTGAAGCGAACCAAACCCTAACTCCAGAAAGATCCATTACAACCTACAAGGTATGTGAGGAGCCAGAACTTCATCTAATTATGAAGCCAACGATAAAAAGTGGCTTTCCTCAGGTTTGAATTCTAACCAGCATACAGCAATACACGGAAAAAAAGTTTTTAATGTATATATTATCAAACATTATGCAATGATTTTTAAGAATTGAATTCTAGATATAAATGTAGTATACTTACTCTGTGATTAACTCCGTATTCTGCAATAGAAGATCGGCATTTTCTTTTTGACTACTTTGAGCTTTCTGGAGTTCTTTTACTAAAGATTGATTAGTCTGCTCTTCTGACAATAAGCTCCACCTCAAGCTTTCATTCTCTTGCTTTAACTTCTCCATCTCCAAATTATTAGTTTTCCAATCCAAAACAATTTTTTCTTTCTCCTAATAACACAAACTTGGTAACTAACACATATGTGTGGTACACATATATCATACATCACTGAATATCCACCAGATCAGTTTTTTTTTGTTTTTTTGTGTGTGCTAATTTCCAAATATTATCAGAAACAAAACAACACGATGAAAGTAAGACTGTTGATGTATTTGTTGACTACCTCAAAAAGCCCCCCCCCCCCCTTCCCCCAAACCTATCTACTCCTAAAGAGCTTATAAATGACTAAAACGTAAGACACAAACATCTATAAGTGGGCAATTCCGTGAGAAGTGAAACCAGGGTGGTGAAAATTGAAATAAAAATAACTACCTAAATTATGCATCATTAGAAAGCTTTTATGTTTGAAGTTAATTTTATTCGTAAGTACTGCTTTGTTTACAAAACAAATAAATCTTGCAAAAGGACTGATAAATTTTGTGTGAAATGCCTATGTTCATACACATAATGGTGACTGCTTTAATTGGTAGCATCAGCCAAAATTTGACTCCATTCAATCCCAATATATGAATAAATAACACTATTATTTCAACTGTTTCACTAATTTCACATTACATCTATAATTTAATGAAATATCAGCATTGGCTAGTCAATAGTGGTAACAGGGTGAAAATACGACAAGAAAAATAAAAGGTTTGAGAGCAGATTTGATACACACATATACTCTCATGTCAATTTATAAAACGTCGTTTTTGAGTGCATATGTATGTATACTTTGGCTGATACACAGAGACAAACTGGGCCAAAATAAGGCATTTGGTGTTATTTTGTAACCCAAATGACAGAGTAATAATAGTGGCTATTGTGCAATTTTTTCTAATAATCATTTTTACTGCTACAATGCAATGTAAAGTTTGCTTTAAATTGCATGTATTTTCCATAGAAATTGCTTACTGAAAAGAAGAAAAAAACAAAACAAAAAACCCCCAATGCAAATCTATTGTGGCATTCTTATTCCAGTAATAAGCGGATTAATTCCCTGAAAGTGGTTGGAAATAGAAAAGAATAAGCTGTAACCACTTTAGTTCATAATTTTTCCATTTATGTTATGCTTTAAAATATTGATTCATATTGATTGATGAAAATTTTCAGCCTAATTAAGACGTGTATGTACGTCGTGTATGTACGTCACGTACATCCGTCACATTTTAATAAAATATTTCTCAATTAAGCAGGTTTTCAATTTGGTCAGTCACAACAAACAGCTTTGTGCATAAGAAATTAGTTTAATGCTAAAAAGAATCCGTGTTCACACCAAATCACAGACTTGTCAACATTTACATGATGGGTTTAAAAACTCTGTGATTACGTCTGTCACGCAACATTGAAATCATTTTTATCCTTTGTGCTTGAATCACAGTTAAGTTTTCTACATCAATAAATACTCCTAGTAAGACATCACACGTAGTACTATAAATTCATCCTATGAGCTTTATACTACACATTAGAGACCAATATAATATGAAAATTGTACGTCCGTCACCACGGATGCGCAACTAAAGAACCAGTGATGTACCTTCAGAACTAGTTATTTTATTAAGTGTAAAAGCAAGTTAGACTATACACTGGGCATGGCAATGTATATACTCATCTTCATGTGTAACTTGAAAGAAGTAATAATAGCAATAGAAAATTTTCTCGTTCTAACAGCCAATATTGTTAATTAAAACTTGACTATTATTATAATTATTTCAGCCAAGAATGACTGAATTATTGAAAGAAGTAGCTAAAATTTCTGAGTTGAGCGAACTCAACCCGTTGGTATTGCATGCATTTGAACTTCAAACTGTATGAATCAGTTCCAAAACAGTTCAGTCCATTTTTCTACAACACACAACTTAGAATTCAAGAAAAAAATTTAACTCTAGAGAGAATAGAGACAAAGTAAGACCACACGTATAACTCCATTGAAACTTGCAGTAATACAGCGATGGTGCGGTAACTTATTTATTAATGTGATAGACATTATTGAAATAAGCCATCACAGAAATGCTGACCTTCAATAATAATAAGGAAATGAATTTGTTTTCCTAAGACCGATGACAGACCAACAACTACAACCCTAACATGTATTGATGCTGAGTAGTACTGATATACTTCCATGTACAAAAGAAAATATTTAATAACCAGTACATGTAGTTGCTTCCATATTTTAAGATTATACTGCTGTAAGCTGTAAGTGCTGAAGCACTGAAGAATTGTGATGAAACCTCCATTAACACACCAGAAAAGATCAAATTTATAATCAGCGTTAAAAAATATATACAAATGATCAAGAACTAAAATTGCTGAGACAATCACAACTTGTTAACTCACCTTATGTAAACTGTCAATTTCCATCTTCAGACCATGGATAGTATTTTGAAGCGAACGCATGACACTGGATTGCTCCTTAACTTCGAGCTGACACCTATCACTCTCTTCTGATTTTTCCTTGTATTTAGTGATAAGTACACTAATACAAATAAAAATGTTTGAATGGATCTGGTTGTAAAACCAATACAACAAATTATTGATAGAACATTAGACTACGATAAATTTAAGCTTGTAACAGAACAAGGCAGTATTCTAGTCCTCTGCCAGTACATACATTCTAAAACAACCACACCCTCTACTATTATTCTTACCTTACAAGTTTGATAATACTGACACACTATGGTGAATAAACAAGTTCTATTACAGTGTATGTTAAACAGTGCTTAAAAATGTAAAAGCGAACTTTGGGAGTTGTCATGGTTTAACTATGTCATGCCCGAGTTTCCTTTTTTTAAAGTGTAAAAGGCCAAGTAATGGGTTGTTTTGAGGAGAAAAATGGCTCCAGCATTAACAGTTACTGCAAAAGAGGTCACTCTAAAATAATAACTATGAGTAGTGAACATTCATTCCGTTTCCACTGCCTTTACGCTAAAACAGTGGTACACAATAGAGCAATGATATCCAGTGAGGTTCATAAGACAAGACGTTATACTCCAAAGAATGATTCAGTCAACTTTAGGCAAGGTTGGAGTGAGCATCTGCAAAGCAAGCTTCTTACATGTAAAAACAAAATAGATTTTTCTTCATTGGTGCAAAAAACGTGACATACCACTCTTTACCCTAATTATTTGTGTACCTTATTCCATTTCAATTCAAACACTTTTTGTGGTAAAAAGTTAAGTTTAGTTCATAGGCAACTTTGAAGAATGATATCACTACACTTGAGGGTGACATTTAACCCTCAGCGCGCATGCGCGAGAGGGTTATAGTAGTTATCTTGTGCTTTTTTGAGGTTTTAAACCTACACCCACGCCACTCATTCATACCCAAATTTAATAAAAAGATACATATACTTCACCAGAGAGAGGGTCTTAAATTCAACAACTTAATGTAAACTTACATTTAACAAAAAAAAAATGTTATAAATGAGATAAAAAATTCTGTCAAAGATTGAATCAAAATAATTGCTCAAATATATTGAGTTGCCATTTTACATCAATATCAGTGAAAGAATTGTCGACTTTTAAGTCTATCATACACTGCTTTTTGGTTTAGTAGTCCATTACTATTTACAGTGGTTACTACTGACAGTGGCTACTTAATGAGAACAGCAACTCTTTACACTTAGTAAAAAGAGCAAGGAGAAACCAGACAAGAGTGCAGCTGATCAAACATATATTGCTATAAAAGAGTTACTTCACATGAACAATTGGGTGCCAATAAAGACACTATCTTGTGCTTGCATATATACACATGTATACATATTGAGACAATACTACCAAGTCTACAAAAAAAGTAACTCATGCCATGCTTAATTTTTTCAGGAATTAAGCTACTGTGGTAATTTAAATTAGCATTTAATTTCCAATAACAGTCACTAAAAGATGCCCACAGCTTACACTTACTCAGTCAATATAATTTTATCCTTCAGTTTTTTCATACTCAGCAAAGATTTATGTCCTGCCATTTTCCACTCTTCCAAGTCGCCTTACAGCTTCAAAAACGTAAGCTTGACGTTCATCTCCCCCTAACGCGCAGCACGCATACTTTTTTGCAGATGCTGCTGCACGCCAGAAGTCAAGTTGACATAACATGTTGTGGGCGTGGTTTACTCATAAATCTAAACGATTAATACCAGGTGTAGTATCTGGAAATGTAAACGCAGCTAAGGTTGCAATAAACAAAGTCTAGTGCGCACCGGGGGACCCTCTTGAGCGGTTATGGACAGTTCTTATGGAAATCAAAATGTTGGAGTAAGTCATTTAAGCAAATAGCTAATTGCTCTTATTACCTTACTGTCAAATGTTTACTCGTTACTCTACTAAAACTACAGCTTTATTGATAATTTTGACCCCTAATACTTTTCTGACTTAATCTTCACAATGGTATTGACATAAACAATTCATAGGGTCACCAATTTTGTGAGCATTTCTCAGAAAGGGATAAGTACTAGGCTAGGGGAGTCTCTTTAAGGGTGGCTATGTCTTCAGAATTTCCCATCTGTGCTCCAGCAAGCAGTTCCGATTTTCCCCTTTTATTTCCACTTTCGGGCTCAAGTACACTAAATGTTTGATGTCATTGGTGCTTCATAGTGAAAGGGCTAGCACTCGTGAAGGGTATTAAAGCAGAAACTGATTGCAACATAAACAGAAAGACTATTAATTGATAATGGAATACAGTGTTGAAGATAAACTTTTTTTGCTCCATGTACTTATTTAAAATGTATTCATATATCCATGAAAATTAAAAAATAATTGTGTTGCAGTTTGCATTCACTATACTATATTTTTTAGTAGTATACACTCACAACTGTTACATGTATGTGTATTTACAGGGTATAGTACATGTATTTTTATTTAGCATTATGATGAAGAAAGAACCCAATTATTGCTGGGAACTAGGGCACTTAACAGAGCATCTGCTAGTTTACATCGGGCAAAGCAAATATCAGCGCAGACAGATGAAGTAGCAGCTGAAGCCATGGAAAACTTACAAGATCAAGGAGTTCAGCTTGTAAATACTAGAAATCGAGTAAGTATACGCCAAGTTGCGGAAAATATGTAATTTTTTTGCACGAGACCATTGTTAGTATAATTGCATTACTGTATTCTTTTCTACTTAATAAAGAAACAAGTGAATCTTACTAGGATTTTCACCTGTGCATGCTTTCCCGTATGCACTGGTACAGTAAGTATTCTAAATAAGCTATATGTAGGTAAATATTGAATAAATGTTTTGAGGTTATTAATGACCAGTCTGTGAGTATATAAAAGTTTGGCTTTCTGTTGTTTAATTTGTTGTGTATGACAATGTATTGGACATGTGTTTGTACATTCAATTCAAGTGGGCATTCACCATATCCTTAAAAATGCTCTCAATACATTACCACCTAATTAGTTCAAAACTAACTTACTTTTGGAGCTGGGGGAAACTAATCGTGTGCTGAAGTCTTATTATGCATTCATCAGAGTTCGCAAATAATGAAATTAATTATTGTGGCACAACCATTAACTAGGCAGTCAGAATACACTGGTCAGTCAGAATAATCCTGGGCTAAATGAGTACTTGCTTAAATTGATTGATGAATTGATAAGCTGAGATTGGATGGCATTGCTTGTTAGTACGTAACTTGTATTGTTATTAAATATGGTTATTAATCGTTTTAAATGTCAGTGACAAGATTTCTGGACTGTGCAGCAAGAATGTAAATGAGATTTAACTTCGTATCAGTTAAATCAAGCAATTATTAGAGAGGCTATACTAGAAAATGGTTCCCATTGAAGTCAGTGGAGCGACCTGAGGGGCTAGACTAGAATAAAAGCTATAGCTATAGAATATTGTACATTAGCTAATGTAGTTTCGATATAAATAGCTACTACATATCTTGCCTGCTCTACAGTAGAAGTTGTTGTTTTTTAGCTTCTCTTGGTGCCCAGTATTTTTCATTATATTTTATTTATTTATTTTTTGTCTTTTTTGCTTCTGCTGTGTGGGCAATTGTGTGTGCCCATTTTCTAGCATGTATAAGCTCCCTAGCTATTTCTTTTCTGCTGATCATTTCTAATGTGTTCAACAAATACCCCGCAATGAATGTAGCTAAATATTGCCATGGAACTTCATAACAGGTGTAGGCACATTAGTAGAAAAGATACATGTATACCAGTAACAAAAATGATCCATGTACTCCTACACAAACTTAATTGAAGACATAGGTATTATATATATATATTCCGAACCCCGCTGAATTACAAAACAGTGAAATGTTTACGATAAAAATAAGTTTTCTTAAACGGCGTAATGCTTCTTTTTTTATCACAGAACCAGAGAACTGCTGCTGAACGGCTGTCTTAGGAATACATGACCAGGAATTGTGATAGTCGGCTACCTGCTCAGTTGAAGCAGCAGCAGTGTCTTCTTTGTAATAAGCTTTGACTTTTCAGTTTTTCTTCTTGTCCTCTTTAATTACATTTTTTGAAGAACATTTAAAAAGAATAAATTTGAATTGATAATATTGCTGAGCATTTATTTTATTAACTCTACTCACTTTTATGCAACTGAAACAGCTGTCTAACCGATTATATATTTGTTTACATGGTACAGAATTTCACTTTTGTTGTAAAAGTAGTTGATGTATATATATATTCTGTGTAGCTTTCAAATATTGATGAGGAAACTGTAAGAAGTCGGCGTCTTGTTTCTACTATAGCATGTCAGTAAGTTTCAGCATTCTACGTATGTATATACAATTCTTTGCACAATTTCAAGCCTAATGAGATCAAGTTTTTACCCATTAAGTTATAGACCACTTTGTGTAACCGCCCCCCTCCCCCTCCAATTCCCATGAAACTACTAGCTATGATACCAACAAGCACCACCCAGCAACAAAACTAAAGGTACCGTGGGGCTTACTTGCAGTCTATGGTGCATGAGCAAGAGGGCTACAGTACTCAGTTTGTCTGTCATTCTGTCACACGACAAATAGCGGATCTCAAAGACGGCCGCCTCCAGAATATTGAAACAGGGATCAAAATATTGCACTGGACAATTCAAGTCTATTTAATATGCTAGATTTTTTTTTTTTTTTTTCCAGACAAAGATATTTTGGTTGTACCATTGTAAGCGATTGTTGGTGACGCCACCAACTGTCATGCCGTACTGACATGAGAAAATAACTTTGCTGCCCGTTTCATGCAGTGATTTGCCAGTTGGAGTTCCCCATTGAAACTACCTGGTAGATGAGTGTCTCTTTCATGTTATCTTATGAAGACAGGATTTATATCTACCATTTCATTGCAAGAGCTACATATCTACTTGCATGACCCATATAATCGACTACAGGAACTACATATCGACATATTTATTGTTTATACAATAGTTACTTTATAGTAATGCTGAGGATTTGCATTTTTGTTCTTCATTAAAATCGTAATAATATGACAATAATAATAGCATAATGATTAAATAAAAAATTATTTCATTTGATTAACTCCTTGTAAAAAAAAGGACATTTAATATAGTTACATACTTATTCTTCTCCCTAAATACGCCAAGAATTTTATGTATTCTCCCTCCCCCAAATGTTGTGGTTTATATCATGATTTAAACACTTGTAATTTACTTGTTCTGTAGGGCTCTGCAAAATCGAATTATGCTCATCATTGTAATTATCTTAGAAGCTCTTATATTTCTTGGTGTTTTGGGCTACAAATTGTACAATAAATTTCACTAATTTGACAATTGACATTATTTATTCAATTTTTATTATTCATGTCTACTTTTCTGGTTTTTTAATGAATGTGAAAACAAAATCAAATGTATGTAATTAATGTGGTGGTATGTTCGAGAACGATGCTTTCATTCTGAAGTGAATCACCAGGTAATATCTTAACATATTTCAGGCCCGCATTCAATCCTTGAATCAGGGCATTGAGGGCATTACAGTCAAAGTATCTCTTGTTAAATTGCAAGAATGGCCTGGTAGCTACATAGAAAATCTCAATTTTAATCCTCTATTTCAAAAAAGTTTTCAACAAAATTTATAGTACATGCTTATTAATAAAAAACATTATTGCAGAAATTTTGTTACTTGTGTTCAACTTGATCTGGAGTCCATGTTTAAAATTAGGAACTCTGCATCTTTCAACCCGAAATATATGTATATCTCTAAATGAGATTTAAAAAAAAACAGATGATCAACAAGTCAGGTGTTTTGCAGTGTGTTCCTCTGAGAAATCCCATTTTACAGATTGAATGCAGAAAGATCACTAAAAGTAAGGAAAATCATTTGCATTTACGGAGTGTGACTCCATATAAATGAAAGGAGGGGTTATTTTTTCATTACAAATAATGTAGTGAATATCTTAATCTGATATTTTTCCCATTACCACATCGTTACTAATGATTCAAACTATATTTTAAAATGCACAGGACATTTTAGCATTGAGACCATTAATCTCATATTCAATTTTTTTTGCTTAAATTGAAGACAGAAAATTCTAAAAATATTGCAAACACTGACACAAGATACATGATCGTATCTCTAAAGCTCACAATTTTTGCAATGCCACAATGACTACCATTTCCAGCAATAATATCGTGGTGGTACCTAATCTTGTATTTTGAGAATTTTATTATTTTCAATATTCCATTTGTTGACAGTGGTAGTGTATTGCAATGGACTCAGAAGAATTTATGACATTAGTTATAGTATGCTTCTTTAATTGAGCATGATCAAAGACATTACTCTGACATTTTGAAAATAAGTTGACTAGCATATTTAAGGACTGAAGTTACTGTTTCTAGAATTTTAACCAAGATGTGAGGATAATTTCATGTGCATAGAGTCCTAATTTTATCCATGTGTAATTGCATAAGATGATTTAGCTAGAGATCTGTGCACTTGCACTGGTCACTTGCATATGATTATATCTGGTCATTCTAAATTTAATAATTGTGGCTTTCTACTCGTATATAAATTAGGTCAAAATATTATTTTTTACTGTAATCACCCTTTGTGTGTGTCTTGACTATAGTTGGACTCTCTCCCCCCCCCCCCCCCCCCCCCCCTTCCCCCTCGTCTGAGCTTACAATCTGGAGGGAGGAATTATTCACTTTCAATCTGAGTTAAAAGGGAATTTTCTCCATAATTGATTCGATAAGCTGTAGACAAATAATTTATGCTTTTAGGCTAGAGCAGAAGTTGAATCTAGAGCCCTGACTTTCATGTGAGACTGCTTGGTTTCAATGGTATAGCACCATTATAAAACCAGAAAAAATTGTGTGGCTAGTTAGAGCAGTTTTAAACAGGCTAGCCTGTTTTAGACTATTTTAAAACAATATAATGGTTGAAATTGGTCTGTGAGAGTTATATCAATTTTGATATTAATTTTGATAAATTGTAAGATGATGATCTGATGCAGGAAACTGTAGGTCTGAGTGGAATGTTTAACTTAGTATTATTAGGAAGACTGTAAAGAAGAGGTAGTCTACATCCTGTCATAACCTGTTTTATCATAGTGAGAATTTTACCTTCCCTCTCAAAGTAACATAAGCCTTATTTTAGTTTTGTGAGTCTTAGTTGGATATCTTTTCACAAGTCTGTAAGTACTGATTGTATCAACTGTGAGCTTACAATAGCATTCTTCCTTATTCATGAAAATAGTGGCTCCAGGAAGACTGGCACATCAGACTTGTTTCTTAAAATATTTACTGTATAATAAAAAACAGAAATATAATCTTTAAAAAAATCTAAACGATCACCAAAAACAGTGAAAAGCTTTAAATGAACTATTTTTGTATATAAAATCACCACAAAGAGTTCAACCTCATTGACCCCTGAGTATGACTTTAAAGATGTGTCAAAAATGTCAGATTAAGAATTACATATATAGCTGTTTAAAAAACAACAACTACCATTGTTTTCCATCCAAAATGATGGAAGGCTCCAAGAAGTTCCAATATTTATATTGATTAAAATTACCACTTATGTTACTATTTGGTGGAATACATCCTAGTTCAGATCATAATTAGTGCGCCAGATTAATAAGTCTGCCAGATGTTATTAGAGAGAAAGAGATTGTAACATTTAGTTCTGCTTTCTTGTCATTATTTGATAATCCTAGTTCCCCTTGTAGTTCAGTATCCCTCCTATTCTTCTTATAAATTCCTATTAATAAGATACTGGATACTGATCTTAATTAATTTATTACTAATAAATAATTGAATTGTTCCCAAACCTAATATAGTCAAATTCTAGGTTTTTAAAAAATTTAAACATTAATACTACCCTAGATTTTGTTTGTACTAAAGTCTTCCGCCAGCTCAGTGCTCAGAATTAGACTTGTTAAAAATAGAAGTTGTTAGATCGTAAAGTAGAGAGTCCAATTAACCATTGCATCAAAGGTAGACTTGCTAAAAATGACCAGTTAAGGTAGGGTATCTTAATTAATTTCTGATGTAGCATTATATATGGCATAATTTGAAAGAAAATCTTAAAACGTTGTTTACAAGATGTAATTACATGGCATTTCTAAGGCAGAGTAGTCAAAAATTTATAAAATAAAATACCACTTGCTATAAATTAATAAAATGGTACATACATGTATTTTGTGTGCTATAACACTTTCCCACTGAAACTATCATGGGACCTAAACCTAGATTAGGAAAAAATATTTAAACACGAATGGAAATCCCCATTAATAAATTAAAAATTTTCCACTACATGCAGGTACATCTATTCATTGTTTCTTATTTGAGTAGACAATTGGCTATGTTAATGGGAGGCCTTAGTCTGTAGAGGGACATTAGTGATTTCCTATTCAATTAGATATCATTGTATGACATTATTGAACATTTCACTAGCCTGGTCAAGATTGTGCTTCCTAAAGTATGTCATTTTCACTAACTGCACAAATGCTAGGAAACCAGTTGCTTCATTTGTGTTGCCATTTAAACTCATAAATGAAGATTTTCAAAGTAAGACATATAACCGCAGGCTGTGCAGACATACAACATGTAATAAGGTTCTTCATATACAAAAACTTTCTTGCCTATGGTTACATGTACATTAAGTGCACTAAATCAACTTGAAGTTTCTGAAGAGAGTACTGAGATAGAAAACCGTTTGTTCTATTTTGGGAGATGTTTAGTCAGTAGTCATACAATCACGGGATCAGACATGTGGCTGATCTTGTCCCACTTTGTTGTAGGTGTAGTTGTTGATAAAACATGTACTTCAATTTGCCCCATTCCTATTTGGCATTATGTGCTGCTATATATTTTTATTACTGCACATGTTGCAATGAAAAATTGACTTTACAACAACTTATCTACAAAATTTCACATTTTAACCTCAGTGGATTTAGCTGGTTTTGACATCATCATTAAGGCCTGTGAGAATGCATTTCCCTCAAGGATGGGATTTCCCATTGAATGTGTTTAAGTATACTCTCATAAGCTAACTTATTTGTTGGAAATCTAGCTCTCAGGGCCACTTCATTACCAACCTCTGGCTAACAAAAGTTCGATGGTTTAATATTGTATATAGGTATTATAAACAAAACGAGCTCCCACACCTCTTTTATAAGTTTGGGGGAAAATCTGTGGAGCTGAAAAAATAAAATGGGTACTTGCTGAAACGTGTAAAGAGATAACAGTAATAAAAATCAAACAAAGTTTCATTTGACTAATCTGGGGTCAATAAATTCATTTCTGATATTATTATTGTGATTGGATGTTCCATTAATCAAGAAATTCAAGTATGATTCTAAACGCTCCACCTTTAGGGCCAGCTGACTTAAACTTGCACAATCCTGCACTGACTTGCACTGCAATAATCCAATTCATGCATATGTCCAGATTAGGCCAGAATACTCATGATAATATTCCACAGATTAGGCCAGAATACTCATGATAATGTTCCACAGATTAGGCCAGAATACTCATGATAATCTTCCATTGCCCAACAGTGGAGTTTGTTCTGACAAACTGAGCTGTTGAAGTCAAAAATACCTTGTCATTCTGTTAGCAAACGAAGGTCAAGCTCTGTCTCTAGGTAGCCATGAATGTCTTTGTAGCTATAATTGTTGTATGTAGCTAATTGCAAGAACTACCTTTGTAATAAACCAGCAACATTTGAAGCAACCATATATATATATAATCCTGTTATAACTCTTGCACAAATTAATGTTATGTCCAATTATATTTTGAGTTATTCATATATTAACTGCAATAAATCAAAGACTTTCATTAATTTAGAGTAAGAATTGTGAATCTTGCAATGTCTTTATCAATGTCCCTATCATTTCTTAAGCATGTCACTATCAAGTGAGAACGATGAAGAAAATATCCCTACCAACAGTTCTTTAGAGTTGGGAACAATGTTGTTGATTACTGATTTTATTTTTTTCAATTCCACTTCAAATTTACTACATCAGTTCATGGAGCTACAAATTAGGCATTTGGTGGTTAGTTTGCCTTAAGCTATTTCCAGGAGTATAAATTCTATTGACTTAATTAATTTTTCTCTTTTATAACAATTTATACTATAATTATGGTAGTGATAAAGGGGGAAAAAGTCAATGGATATTCCTAACACCAGATTGTATGAATATAGTATGTATTCTACACATTTTGAATGTCTTCTTCAACACAAATTAGTTAATAATTCTATTGAAACATGACTCAGGGTACAAGGGTAGAGGTTATATTGAAGTCACCAAACTGGAGAAGTGTTAAAGGTTTGGAACTTGAAATAATGTGAAATATTATGAGTAAGTAAGGGTAATGATGTTTTTGAAATCGTATGTACCCTTAGAGTTACAAAATGCATGATACCATTGCTCACAGAATAGGGGGGGTACATAAGATGACTGTTAAATACAGTACAGATGAAGAAATCATTTGGAGTGACTGACTTGACTAGAAAGTCATGAAGAAATGGCCAGACCAGAAGCTGGCAATTTGATAAGAACATAACTTGACTTCAGAGGAGTTCATCATCATCATTTATATTATTTACCGTAAAAGAAATGGCCAGACCACTCGCAATAACGTAATGGTATATGACTAGACTTGAAAGAAGTATGGAAAAATGGTCGGAGAAGCCAGACCAGAATCTCATGATAATATAGCAGTTTAGCTTCATAGTTAAGTCTCGTTATGTACAACGTTATCCTCTGACTAACGTTATCCTCTGACTAAATAAACATGCATGCACACTTGGAAATAATATTTTTCCAAAAAGTTATTTGTATTCAAATAATAAAAAAAGTTTTAAAAGTTTGGTGACTGTGTCTTATAATAGCAAGCAATTATGAGGTTATGACAATATTATTTTAAGTATTGTTAGTGTCGGAACTAATCCATCCAAATATTTTGAAACTCTTTCAAAGTCCCCACTCATTCTATGGACAAAATGTGGCCTGTTCAGTTGGCATCATTGTTGGTTCAAATATATGTGCATACTTGGAAATGATGTTCTTTTGTGAGAAGTCTTTGTACTTTTGCAGTTAATATGACTAATTAAAATATGAGGACACATTAGCTCCACAAAAGGAAATATGTCATGTCAATGACTTCTACAGGGTTGAACAACTTGATTTGTTGAAGTAAAAATCCTTTTGAAATTTTGATAGCGAGATATGGCCTGTTCAGTTTGGCATCATAACTAGTTGGGTCTCAACTTTATCCTCTGGCTAACCAAATATGCATGCACACTTGGTGTTCATTTGCAAAAAGTCTTGGTACTACTTTTCATGTAAAGCAGCTACCAAAATTTGGTGACTGTGCCTGATGAAAACAAAAGAGTATGAGTTATTATGCAAAGTAGTCCCATCAATTCTTCACAACATCATACTGACATTGATGATTTGTTCCTGGTGTAAAAAGTGGCATCTCAATATCAATTTCAGCAAATGTAGTGCAATTCGATTTTCTTCTTGTATTTCACAAGGACACATGAACTGCAAAATTGACAAAAACGACATCCCCAGTAGTTGAATCACAGAAAGACTTGGGTGTGGCAGTTTTACGTGATCTGTCATCTGTACTCAAGCTTATAAGGCTCTTCATGTCATTAGAAGAAGTGTACCATTAAAGTCGTCAGTTAGTCTCAAAAAGCAACTGTTCACAAGTTTAGTGAAATCTCTGCTCATAACTCTGGAGCCCACTTTCAAACATTGGAAGAAATACAAAGAAAGGCTACCAAATATATTCTCAATGACTACAGGAATGACTACAAGTTAAGACTCCTGACATGTTACTACTTATATACTGGTTTGAACTACAAAATCTGTATTTGATTATCCACTTGATGCAATCAATATCTATCAGTATGTTATTTTGTAGCTGGTCATAATTAATACATGTCTTTACAAAACTGACTCTAATTAGAAATTTTACTTCGTCAGAATTGTCCGACTGTAGAATGCAATACCAAATGGCATAATTAATCTGGAGTTAACTATCTGCACAAATAAATTGCAACTGAGAAAACTTTTTGGGAACATTTTCAATGTTGTTTTGAGCCTGATAATTTATGTACTTATCACTACCTATGTGGAGCAACCCCTCAACTACAGGCTAGCTCTGTGGACCGATTTAGCTGTAGGTGATAATGGACCACCTATTCACTAATTAGTGATAATGGACCACCTATTCACTAATTAGTGTACCGGCACTGCATTCCTTTACTATTTTGTGCTTTCCTTTTCTTATCTGTTATACTTAAGCTTGTCCATACTTTTTATAGTTCTTGCTTGCTTTTGTGTATCATTTATTTTGTTTTGTTTTATGTTCTGTAATTGTACTTTGTTCTCTAGTTCTGTATCATTTTGTTTGAATTTGAGACTGAGTACTGATAGGGATCTTGAGCATACTGGGAATAGTGGATAGGCCTTAGTCAGTGTGTTTAAGTCTGGAGATATTTTGTCTTTTTCCCTTAGTTTTAGTTAGTAGTCTTTGCGTGATAGTTTGGCTGAGTTTTTATAGCTTTACCCAATTGTCGTGTGCTACTACACTATGTCCATGTTGTAAATGCATAAATTGATTCTTTCTTTAAAGAACTGTTCCTTAATTGGTTTCAGTTTCAGACTCTCAGTGTACCACCATGTTTACCATCCCATTCTATCAAAGGTCACTGAAAAGGCAAATTTAATAATAATATAATAATAACAACAATAATAATAATAATAATAATATAATATTGCTCATCACGTCTTAAAGCAGACGATCTGTTGTTGTTAACTAAAAGATCTGGTCCCACACTGTTCTCAGTTCAAAGGTTCTACTACATTTGTATTTAGGTGAGAGGTGAGGGGAAGGGACTCACGATATTTTAATACACAAGGTTGGCAGCCCCATGTGTCAATCACGGGCACGATAAAAATTCGATCTGGTGTTCGGTAAAAGGTCGAACATTGCGCTGTAACTCTCTATACTTTCTGCGTAGTTTCCTTTCGGCTTCCTTCTCTTATATATCGAAAGGTAGGTGTCTTTCGCTCCAGGTAAGGCACACACACACGCGCACAAGCACATAAACACGATATACCACTTCTTCACGCACATTAACAATATTTAATTTGCTAGATTGCATTTTTTTTTTGTGGACAGCTAACATCCATAGGAATAGCCAATGTTTCAAGGCCAATCTAGACAAAACAACAACACTCATTCACAACTATGAGATACAGGAATTAAAAGCTATAAGTAAAATATACAATACTTCTTAGGGGACCTCATATGTAAACAAAGGGAAATTTTGTATTCCTGTGTACTTTATACTAGTCTCGCGCGCCAGACCCTTTGCCAACATTTTGGCGTGCGAGATTATACTTTGTACACCGTTAAGTGAGAATTAACTATCTGCAGGCATATTGACCTGCTAGAACAGGTTTTATGAATAATTTGAGTGAGTTGCATTTGTAGCTCCATTCAATATAATATTGGAGTTTTTTTAAAAACATCTACAGCGGCAAACTTCCAAATTTGACAATCTCATACGAGTGTGATTCTTACATGGGACTCGGGAATCATAAAAACTACACCCAAAATTAAGGCCACACCCCAAACCACACTCTGTTTACTTAGTGTTATTATATCACCACGGAGAGTTCGACCTCAGTTGACCCCTGAAGTGGACTTCGGCAAGAAGTCGAAACATCGGGTTAAGTTATAATTAAAAATATTGGCTGTTAAAAAGAGAAAAATTTTCTCTTAATTATTGTAATATTGTGGCTTTAAAATTTTTAGACATCATGACACCTTTATTGGTTTCATAATGTCTAAAAACCTCTATTTTGTAAGGTCTGCAATGTAACTTTTACAAATGGCCGTGAATAAAGTAGTGAAGCCACAATGTTCTCCTTTTCGTCAAGGGTATCTTCAGCTTCCCTAATTGAAGGTGTGTCCGTTATAAGTCAGTGACGGTCAAACATTGACGAACATCGACAACAGCTAAATGAGCATGCATGCTTTTCTTCAGGTGTCCTTGCAGACCTGAACAGGTATCTTCAGCTTCCCTACTTGACTTCTTCCCACTCTTGACATGCATACAAGCAAGTATTCTACCATTACTACCTCCATTTAGCTTTAAAAAAGTGTATTAAAGGCCAAATGTTGCTTACAATATGTGGAGTGTAAGCACACCTCCATTTTCAGGACGTGTAAAAATGAAAAATAATAGTTGTATTGTATGTGGGTGATAATTATTGCTCGAGCAGGTGAACAGTTGCAGTCAACTCAGTGAGGGCGTCATCACAAGATTTATAAATCAAAAATAATTGAATTATAATTTCATTCTGAGAACAATTAGCTTCAATGCAACTGTTACACTGATAATTAGACTGAATGGGAATTGAATTAGCTTACAATTAAATTATAGCATTTGTGTGTTTTTAGGACTAAATTAACTACTAAAATTGGAAATGAATCCTTATAGTTGCGTAATTATTTGGTCAGATAACCAATTGGTAATATTTTTGTGAAATAATATATGTAGCTACCCACTTACCTAATTTAGTAGTTAAAACAGTGGTGAGAAATAAAGATAACCTATGCATTATATGCCTTTTTTTTTTTTTATTTGTCAAGACTTGCCACTTTCAATTTATAGAAAGTGTAGTTATGTTCTACTTTTTTACTACGTCGTCGTCCTCTCACTCATTTTGTTATTTTGGCCATCATTACTAGTCTCTCACTCGTTCTATTAATAGGACATTACCACTGAATTCTCATACGTTCTGTAGTTGACCATTATCAATAACATCTAACATATCCCCACTAATTTGTACATGTCGGGTAACTACTTTTTGCACTAAGACATGTCTACTTCTAAATGTATATTTCTTTCAGATGAGCCAGCAGCTGATAGCACAATTCAACTATTTATCTACTCTAACTACTATGGTGAATAAAAAAAAATTATCCGAGTTAGTTTTAACAATTTAATACTGTTATTTAGAATCAATGGCAAGATGAAAATATTGAAGATGCAAAGAGAGTTTTAAATAGGTGGTTAAAGTTTTGGGATAAAATTCAAGGTATGATATTAAGCACAATTGTTTTTTATACATACATCCATTTTGGTTTATGAGGTTTGTTTATAGAGTGCAATCATGGGTTTTTTTAAATTTTTTATGTTGGTCAGTTGTCAACTTGTATTTTTATTTATCCATCTATTTACTAATATTATCTCACTCTGAATTCACACCTTTAATCATGGACCCATGCTTGAGACTTTTTTTAACATGTATCTATAATTTTTAAGTTATTCTTGGCTGAAGTAATTGTAATAATTTAGCAACTTTTCTCGTTCTAACAGCCAATATTATGTTAATTAAGACTTAACCCGATGTTTCGACCTCTGCCAAAGTCCTCTATGACAAGAAGTGTACTTGATCCCTGAAGAGGACTTTGGCGAAACATTGGTTTAAGTTTTAATTAACATACTATTGACTATTACAAATTTTTTTTCAAATTCAAGTATCAATAGGAGAAAGGAAGAAAAATCTTCATTGAGCTTCAGTAATTACAAATTTGTCTCAATGTTTCCCCCACCCACAATTGAGTTCCTGTTATATAATTCTTCTACGCTGTGCCACCCTTTTATTTGCAACAAATTTTCACAATGAATGATGTATCCAAACATTTATATTAGCTGTAAGTGGAGGGGGCAGGATCTAGGAACTCTTAATTGCCCAGATGTTAAAATGCACTAACAGGACTCATAAGACAACTTTGATTTTTCAGTTATTCGTTCGGAAATTGCGCCCCACCCTCTAACACTAATGTTTCCCTCATCCACCGGCCAAAATTCCAGGATCAAACCATGGCAAGTGTTGAACAATTTATGTTAAAAAAATTTGCAATTAACAGTTTTGTCTTTGTAAGCTGATAACTACAAAATTTGTTCACTAAGTTTTTTCTCATGAAGTTCATGTACAAACACTTGCTTTTTAGATTTGTCATGATCACTGAAAAAATTGGACAGAAGAATTTTCTATAGAAGAATTTGCTCTGTACTAGGGTTTATTAACTCTTAGATTAAATCTTTTAAAATGAGTTGATTTCTAGTATATCATCACAATAAGCTCCACAATTGGGCTACTGTTTACCCAATTTTATCATTAATATTCGCCATAAAAAAGGATCAGTGATTTAATATCATTAATTGGCTTCAAATTAAAATCTGAGCTTCTTAAGATAAACATAAGACTTCAGAATCTAAACCAATTATGGTATTTTAACTTTAAACACACAGTGCCCCCCTAAGACCACAAACAGATGAATGGTTGGGTTATTTGTGAATGTAGAGTACTCACTATTTCCACTGAAACCTTATATCTTAAATTTTCCTAGAGTCACAATGTCACTTAGTATATGCAAATTGATATGTGGGCACCATGTAATTATTTGTTATTGTTGTTGTTGAATTTTATTTAGGGATTCCATTACAGTTCCAAAATGTAATGTTACATCTTTCTACTCTGTGTAACATATCTCAAGTACAACTTTTCTTGCATATGAAGTCAAGATTTTGTTGTAGTTTTATCTGCATGACAGCTTATGATGAATTAATGAGCAGATGTAAGTCAGATTCTATATTTTATTCAGCAACAGTGTTTTGCAATTATTTTGTAAGAGGGTGCTCTGATTAGACTAGAATATGGTATTATTAATTGATATGTATACTGTATGTATGTATATGCATTTATTCCATCCTAGATATCTTCACAATGATATTTTTAGGTACATGACCATGTTATTTCAAGCTACAGTAGAACCTCAGAGTTACGTACCCCTTGGGAAATGAGGTGTACGTAACTCTGAAATGTACGTAACTCTGAATACAACATGATTTAACTTTGTACTAAAATATTTAAACGACTAAATCACTATGAATACAGTATTTCAGATTTATCCATTACTAAAGGACCATTATGGTGTACCACCGTTGAGTTTTTTTCCTAGTAAACCAGAATGCACGACATTATAAAAATCATTATCTCTTCTGACAATGCACCTCTTCTTCAGGCCACTAGGGTCAGCTGATTCTGCTGAAAACATTTTTATAATCTTCCTGTCTCTTTAGAAGTCTGAAATTGTGGACTTTCCTAAGCCAAACTCCTAAACAACTCCAGCTAAAAATATTCCTAGTTCAATTATTCTTCCATATTAAACTACTTCTGATAGCAACTCTTGCCATTTTGCTGCAGTTCCAATAAAAAATAAATAATTAAGATAAAAATGAAAAGGACGACTCGTACCAATCGAGATGTCTCTTCGAGATGTCTCTTCGAGGTTCTTGACAGGTTAATTCGGTTGTCTGATGTTTGGATCTATGAGTTTCTACTGTATATTGCCAAGCTCACTGCCTTTGTAGTTATATCAACTGGCTAAGCCTTTTTAGAGCTACCTTCTTCAAGTGTAGCTGACCCAACCTGGTTAGAGCAGCTGCTAAAATGTCAGTTTGGGGTCTGGGGATCCCCTACAGCCAACTTTACACTGTGAGTTACCAGTCCTAGTACAAACTACAGCAGTCAAGATATCTAATGTGGAATAGGCCACATTTATCAGAGTGATATGGCAAGATATTTTACTCTCAGGCTTATTTTCATTTGCGTCTGGCTCATGAAGCCTGCTCTTAAATTTTTTCACCATTTCACACTCTAACTCATGTAAAAATATTATGTAATTATATATTATATATACATAATATATACATACATATATACATGCATTGGTGTGCTTGAGCACAAATGGTGAGCGAGCCTAAAACTATACAATTGTTAATAACGATTGATATAACTTCTAACACTCAAGCTACTAAAAAAAAAGTCGAGTTTAAAAAATTATATACATATGGTAAAGGGTTTCGATGCCATTTAACCATTCCCCACAACTGTTTGAATTTTAAAAAGTGACATAATTGCAAGTCACGTTATTTAAATGTTTTCTTTGTGATATTCTTTAGCTATGTAGTAGTTGTAACAATATTTTCACACAACTGGACATACGTACACAAGACTTACCTTTGTGATTAGTCTAGTGAACAATGAGTTTTAAAGTAAATACTGTTGCATAGGGCTAACTTACCACTGCCACTAACTCGAATAGAAATGGAACTCTGGAAAGTGTTTGAGTTTTAACTGCACCCGCAAAAGAATTTAACGGGGTAAACAATTCATTTTTTAGGATGATATGGGTAATGATTGGTAAACCAGAGGATTCTGTTTAGTGAAGTTTAGGACGGGGTCAACACCGAGCTAACACAAAAATACGAGAAGGTTAAAGTGCAAATGACATAATACATACATATGCACACATATATAAATAGATGTCCCCGTTTCTCAATTTGACACCACTGCATAGTGTATCGCTTGCTTGCCAATTACCACTTTATTTTGAATTAGCTGCCTCTTTATATAGGCACTTAGACTTGTAGAACATTGCATGTACACATATTTATGTTGTTACTGTGTAACTTTCGTAGTATGTACAATTTTACCCTCAGGTTGGCATTAATTGCATAATACTATGTGTGTTCATTGACATACATATATCTTTGTTTATGAATTTGTTGTGACAAACTTGTAGAAGTATATTTTGATTATGAACACCATATATTTGTTATGATTTTATAACACTGTTTTTTGTTTGTTTGTTTTATGCAGTATTACAGTCTGAAAGAACAAGTTTCATAGAAAGATTGCAAATATTTATGACTTTTTTAAAAAATGGTTCAAAAGGTGAGAGAAATGATATACACATGTAGGCTCTCAGCCAAATAACGTGAGTAAATCTTGCTAGTGACTCTAATTGTGATCCATCACTAGTAGCTTGCACTTCATAGCACACTAGTGGCAAGGGAACTGTTCTGCAACACTATACTATATATAAGTATACATACATGTGTTTAAATTTTCAAGTAATCCAAGTTTTCTAATTGTATATAGATTTTTTAATAAATTAAAGTTTCAGGGTCGTTTTACCTTGCATTGATAATAACTTAGTTTGAATATGGCAAGTGATATGTTTGATGTCACAATCATTATTTGGGAGAAAATGCCCCCCCCCCCTTCCCATTCCATTACAGCCAAAAAGCAAAAAGCAAAAAAAAAAGCATCTAAATTTTTGGTAACAATTTGACAATACACTGGGAACTGTCAAAGAAGGTGCCGACTAAAACATCTGCATCAAGAGGATAACATATTGGCTTTGTTTCACTTTTTTTTTTGTTTAAAATGTTTGGCTGTCACCGGGAATCAAACCCAGGACCGTGTGCTTAATGCACAAGCACTCTGCCACTGAGCTACAACAACCAGCCAGCAACCAATTCAATTCTGTATTTATACTGTTAAGGGGTGCTGCTATGCTACAGTCTCACTCTCAACAGACCAACAGAAATTTTAATTTTTTCAAATTTCAAATTATTACATGCTTCAGTATTTGTGTGTACTTGGTGCTGAGATAATTGTTTAGGGCCTTCGCAATGCATATTTACTGAAAGCACTCCTTGTAGGATTGTAAATTAAAAATAATTTGGTCTTGAAACTAAGTCACTCTTGTTGACTTCTTCAGTTATAACTTTACAAATGTGGTAGTTTTTTTTGTGTCTTAATTCTGTTGACAAAAGCACTTTATGACATTCTATTTCTAGAATGCTTGCACTGTTTGTTATTTTTATTTGTTGTAGCAGAGTTAATTCTTAAAATTGCAGTACGACTTACTGTTGTATTAGTTCTTATTGATTATCTCTGTTATTCGGATCTTGATGGATTGGGTATTATAAAAGCTACTTTTCATTATGTACAACAATGTTCAAGCAAGTGTTCAGATTTGTGGATGATAATTATAGACATTTTCAACTTTTTAATGCCAGGATCAGTAGAATGTGAGAGAGTATTTTATAGGGGTAAGTTCATAATATAGTACATTCAAATTTCCACCTACTTCTTAGTACTAGTGTCTATTTCAAGTGGTTGTATGCTATTTAAAAACTATAGCACAAAGATGATGTTTTTGTTTTTTATTTTTGATATTATAATAATATAATAGCTTAAACAGTTTTTAGATGTACATATATTTTTAATTTCTATTAATTTTATATTATTTACTCTCCTGCACAGAAACTCTAGAAAACTTAACAAATCATATTAAATTCTCCCCATTTGTATTTAAGCACTTACATTTTATCAATTATCTGATAATTGTAAAATTTAAGTAGTGAGATGTTATAGGTTTTCTATTGCATATAAATGTTGCAATTATCTTGTTAGTACTGTTATCAGAACCATTGCCCATTAGTTTAGATCAGATACTACACTAATCTTTCGCTTCAGCTCCAATAAGTGGAGCTTCTGTGAGCACTAGTCCCGCGAACTATAGCTTTTTTTGTACGACTCAGTGATATGGCTGGAATTGTCATGGATGTTGCAATTAATAGGCGTGGTGGTAGGCATAGCTATCCAAAATAGTAGAGAGCATTAAAAAGCGTATTTATAGATATTTATTTTTTATTATCATTTATTACTTCAACTAGACTCTGTGTTTGAATAATCAAGGACCTAATCTTCTATGAAGTTAATTTTACTCATTTGTGATAAGTTTCTTACAAAGTATAGATATTATAAGAATAATTATAATTGAAAGTATTATAATACAACAATCAACAGGAAAACGATTATAATGCAAAATAATAATAATAATAATAATAATAATAGCTAATAATAATAATAATTATAATGATGATGATGATAATTAATAATTGTAACTAATTATAATACAACTTTTAAATAAAATAAAAATGTAATAAAATAATAATAAAGAAATAAAATGAAGTCAGGTTGTATTATAATAATTAAACTAATTTTTTTGTTTAATTAAACAGTTTTTCCAACGTATTTATACAGTTGCAGTTCCTGGGAACAACCTCCATAACTATGTGACAAAGTATTGATATTATGTTTAATTAAATTGTTTTCCAACATATTTATACAATCTGCTGTTCCTAGGAACTATACCCATAACTATTTTATCTCACTAGCTTAAGACAATGACACCTACAGTATGCCAATGTCATCGTCAGTGAGAATAGTAGAAGTAAGTGAAAATGCCTAGAAAAATAATTTTTTTTAAATGAACATGTTTGTGCTTTTTACAATCAATCTCCTTTTGGCTTATCTTTCGTACTTCCACCTTCTTCTTTGAAACCTAAACCCGCCTTCCCCCGTCTGCTATTACACCCACTTTTTAGTTACAATTAACGATGTTCTACTGAAGGTGACGATGCTTTACCCATTTATGCAATCAACGATGCTGTACCTAACTGTTTAAGCTCATGAATTATTTATGAATACGCACCGTCTGTCATCATTACTGGCACACATGCGTATTATTATATAGATTGTTTTATTTAAAATTATTGTTATTTAGCTTGGAAATTGTTTGCAAATAGTGATAAGACTATGGCTATTAAGATTTTGGACCAATATGATGGTGGTGTTTCGAGTAATGCACAAAGTTTAATTAGCATTTTTAAAGCTAATGCATTATATTTTGAGGTAAGTTAAAACTATATTGTATGTGCTAATATTGCCATTTACTTGTGTTTGTCACAAAATAAATCATTTTAGACAAGGTTTAACTTATTGCATATCTACAATAGACCCCATGGCTATAAGTGGGGGGGGGGGCGTGAAAATTTTCATGAACGGATCCATGCGCATTGTTAATTAAATTAAACCCAATGCAGTGGGTGTAGTCAATAATGTACTTGTTTATGAATGCGTATGTGGCTGCTTATGTTGGTGGACTGGACACTCATCCTGCTCATCCTAAGGGATATGGTTGCCACACTTTATTTTCAATCCCAATCACTATAATAGTCTTAATAAATGATATGTACAAATGGATATATATTATTTATTACATGAGTCAGAGTGATATGGCGAAATATTTCATGAGCAGGCTAATTTATTTTCAAGAGCCAGAAGCGAGTGAAAATACAGCCTGAGAGTGAAATATCTTGCCATATCACTCTGACAAGTGTAATAAGTAGTGTATTCCACACTAGATATCTTTACTACTGTAGTTAGTACTAGAGGTAGGGTAGTTGGTAGTAGGGGCTACCCACACCCTCAGCCAACATTTTAGCAGCTGCTCTAACCCTGTCGAGCAGGGTACACCAAAGGAAGGTTGCTGTAAAAACCAGAAAATTGAAAAGTTTGCCCCCCCCCCTTTGCTATAACTACAAGGGTAATTAGCTTGTGCAGTACAGGTGAAATAAAAGCCTGAAATATCATGAGTTAACACTGGGTCATGTACCTAAAGATATCATTGTGAATATATCTGGGGTGGAATAAATAAATATATATGTTACAGACCATTTTCAAACTACAAGCCCATTTCAAATCAGCCTGGCTCCAAACTAGCCACAAATGTTGCTGGTCTTACAGTGGTGATGTACAATTACAACCAAGAGCAGTCTCACCTGAATGTCAGGCAGGCTCCTACTAGCAACCAGATACAAAATATACTCTGGTATTAAAGAACACACAAGAGCACAAATTATTAGTCTTGTTTGTTGAATCCAGTTCCCCACAAATTGTAAGAGGGGAACATATGGGGTAATTAGGAAATCTCTGGGTGAAAACGTCATAGAAGTATAAACCACCTTAACAAACAGTAAATAAAAATTTCAAAGATAAGATGTTTTAGTGGTTCCAAAGTTTCAGATCCAAGCCTAGCTAATGTCAAATTCGTGTGTGGAAACACGTTCATGTCAAGCCTAAATGCTGCCTAATTAACCACATCTTACATGCATTTGCATGCTTTACGTCGTGCTGCATCATTGTCTTAATATTAAAATTGATTAGTTCCGACATATAGCAGTGTTTCATTAATTACTAGTGACTGAGAATTGTAAAGAACTATGAATGATTCAGTCATTCTCGGCTGAAATAATTATAATAATAGCACATTTTCTCGTTCTTACAGCCAATAATATTGTTAATTAAAACTTAATTAGACATTTCAACTTCTTGCCGAATATAGTAGGGTATAGTAGACAGTAAGCGTACCCTCCAGAAATCTTGCTGTTTACATTGTGTTAGTTTAATCCTGCGGCTCCATCCTATTCCAATGTCACCTCGCCCTCCAACACGGCCCCGTCCATGCTGGCAGCTCGGTGCCACACTGACTCTACCCTTATTAGCTAATTTCTTCCTCTCTAACCCTCCCCCTAATTCCTTATTTATTCCCTCCATGTCTATCTATTTCTTATTCAATTCCTCCCTATCCAATTCCGCAGCTATCTTGCTTAGTGGTTTGGCCAAGGTGGTCGCCGGAAGCCCCACCCCCGGGCCAACCTGTGCTGGCTCTGGGCAATTATATGGGGCGGGGCAGATGCCCCATTTATCCCGGCAACACACGGTATCACGGCGAGTAGCACAAGGCTACACGCCGGAGAGTGAAAAAAAAAATAATAAGAAAAATAAAAATGCACCTAAAATATAATTAACCCCTCCCCAATAGTTCATGGTAAGGTGTGGGTGGGTGGGATTTAGCAAACTCTACAATTTACACACTTGTGTTGCTTGCTCCAGGTAGGGTAGACTGACCACGAGGCAGGTCAACCTGCTTTTTCTCCCGCTCAACCTCACGTGACGCCTTGTAGCGCGCCCCCTTTCCCACCTACCCAGGTGTCCCCATATCTAAGTCGTAGGAGTTCCCACCTGGCATTAACCCCACCTAACTTGCAGTTAAATGGCCAATATCACCACAGAGAGTTTGACCACAGTTGACCCCTAAGAAGTAGAAGATGCCGAGGAATACATCAGAAACCTTGTCAAACAAATGGCATCAGACACCTCTGGAACCGCTTCCACATCACCAGCCAACAGCTCAGCCAAGAGCAAGCCGAATAAATCGCCGCCAATTATCAAGTGCCCTCTGTGCGCAGACAAGCACAACTTAGTTCGGTGTCAACCCTTCGCCCACTATGACGTAGACAAAAGAAACAAGTTTGTTTGGGAGAAGCGATTATGTACTAACTGTCTAGGAGAAGGGCATGGCTACAAGCACTGGCCCTCCAAGTACACCAGCCAAACATGCCACAATAAACACCACACAATGCTGCATCGAGAAAAGTCCACCAGAGAAGCCATGAATGCAGTCCTTTGTGTCAAAGTTCAACCACATGATGTGGATTCAGACGAAGCTGACAGTGACGTGACATTCGTGGAGACAGCTATGGTGGTAGCCTCATCAGGCAGCGTCACACCAGAGCCAGAGTATTGCGATCAGACGTTAAATCACTCTGACAAATGTGTTGCCTTGTCATCTTTGAGAAATAATGTCACTGTTCCTACAATTTGAACTGAAATAAGTGCACAATGCAAGTACATTGAGCTTTAATTTACATGCATTTGCGTCCTTACATCTTGCTGCATCATGTAGCAGTATGAATTGTTGCAAGAGCTAACAGCAAACACTAAGACTATACTACTGCTATCATGGGTGGGGGGGGGGGGGGGGGGGGGGGGGGACAATTATTGAGGGGTATGACTAATTTATGGTCAAGTTTATTGTACAAGCCTTACCAAGCTCCACAACACAAACACATTTTTTTGTCTCTGTAAAGCACTTTACATTAAAAAAATTACAGAAAATACATTGCAGTTTCTACTTTTTTTGTGAAGTTTTTAAATGACTGTCAAATAAAATTAGACACACTCATACCGTTTTAACTGACTCATATCTTAACAGATACAGTGGTCTAACGTGATCTAAATTTATTGAATACCCTACTGTGCTACCAGTACTATATGTAATAGTTATAACCAATATTGAGTTTGTACATGTGTGATTACGAATCCCAAGACACGAGGGTGAAGCCCAAGTTTCGAGGGTTTGTGAATTGCAGTACAAACCAATTATTATTGGTTTTATAGCCCAAGGACATAGACACGGAGGCAGGTTTCTGTTCTTAGTTGTTGTTTTTTTCTGATGGAAGTGAGCCGCCGGAAAAGCAGGACTTTTAGATGATTATACTAATATGACACATAGAGTAAAAACAGAAAATGTAATTTTCCTTTAATTTAACGTGTCCTGTGTAATTTATAATATAGTTTGAATTTGTTAATAAAAGAATATGGTTATGGGCATAATAGCCTGATTTAGATCATATCACTCCATTGTTGGTAAAGAGAAATAAACCTTCCTTTCAAAATTCCATAGACGTAATATATTTCCACTTATTTTTAGTAACCTTTCTGTAATGAATCTGTTGTGCACAGAGCTAGCTGGAAAAAGCGAATACTCTTAGCAACATAATTTATTAACATCTAACATGTTTGTTGATCTTTGTATCTGTGTGGGTGAATACTATAGTGGGACCAAGAGGGTGTTCAAATTTGTGAAATGTTTAGTTTGAAAAAACTTACATATTTATGCATTTCTCACATTGTAATTTGTGTACTTACCTGTCTTTTTTCCCTTTTTTTTGTCTGACCATGAGAACATAGCCATGTCTACTGAATGACTTGGCCTATCTTATAGGTTTTCACCTTAGATAACTGCGATCCACCTTACTCAGCTTTCGTTAATGCTCTAATAGATTGATAAATTGTAGTCCTTCCTATAATTATAATGGTATGACTACTCTGTATTCCTGCACTAGTTATTTGTGGGTGTGTCAGAGCTTTTTTTAATTTCATTTAAAAGAAGTTTATTGCAAGGTCTTTTCAGTTACATTCTTTTAAGAAGATGGACAAGTGACAGATGCACGAACAAACGATCAAGTGTACATTTAATAGGATTGGAATGCCCAAATTGCTTGGATTAGTGAAGTTTAGATTAATAAACTTTTAAAAAGACTATCTGTTTTATTTCCATATTATTTTTAATAGTTCTATTCAGAAAAAAATATTTATGAACACACAAAAGTTCTGTGTTTTGGGTCTGCTTTGGCAACTGCCCTATTTACATTTAGCAGTTTGTTTTTGTTTTTTGCCAGGTTTACTGACTCATTTTAATGATCTGATTATGTAAAAAAGAGTTTGACACCCTTCGAAATGGTTTGAATAATTTGACCAGCCTGTTCTAAAATAGTCTGGCCAGTGGTCTGGCCTGTTATAAAACAGTCTGAGGTTTGGAAATGGTCTGGCCCAATTTAAAACAGTCTGGCCTGTTTTAAAACGGCTAGACCATTTAACAAAGTCCAAGTTTATAATTGGTCTGTAACATATATATATAATATAGGCAAAAAAATTAAATATTTATTACTTTACAATATTTGTAAGATAGTCAGTTTTTATCTGAATGATCTCTTTTAGACTTAGTAATTCCATCTAATTTTGGTGATGAATTATTTAAAAATATATCATGACATCCTCCACATGCAATAAACGTCAACTTATTTTTGCAATTTTTCTTTGGTCTTAGTCATTTCAAGAGAAAATGGCAAATAAAATGCTGATTAAACAGGATTGCATTTTTTTTCATGTCCGTACTTCTTAACGTGTAGATTACGTGCCAAACTGAGGGAACATAAAATGCCATAGCAAAAATAGAATAGTCATTTCCTCTTATCTGCCTTAGCACGTCAAAATGTTTGAGCTCAAAGCATTTACTTGGTCTTTAGTATCTTGCCAAACCTGAACACACCACAAATTAAAGGAAAACAGTCAAACCTTTCAACCCCAACATCAGGAGATAAAAATGTTAGCTACACATGTTCAACGATTCATTAATTTTATTTGAATAAAATTATCACTTGATTGTTGTAGTTCAAATTTTGGGAAATTTTCTATTACACTTTCTGCAATAATAAGATTAAGCATTGATCTACTCAACTGATAAGTTGTGACACTTTTGTTGCCTTGTATTAAGTAGAATAAGACTTGGTCTAATCATCAGGTGATGGTAAATTTATTTAGTAGAGAGAGCAAATCTCTCAGACAATTAAATAAAGTAGAGGCATAAAATGACTCATGTGATCTTTGCACAACTCCGTTTAGATAGTTTATCACCAATAAATTAGACATGACATTCATGCTGGCATGCATCTTCAAGGTGAATACAATTGAAATACTGAAGTGTAACAGAAGTTTATATAAAGTTTTCTATGGGCTCTTTAATTATTAGACATAGTGTAATATTTAATTCCTTTTGTCTGAATGGCTTCATAACTATAATATGACGATTGTGAATCCTTTCGTCACCCTTGTATTTGAGACATTATAAATGTATGATTTTGGCATGTTTTGAAAAAAGTTATGCTTTTGTATGGCTTGAGTTTTTCTTGACTTTAATTTGTCTTCTTAAGATTGAACTTATGATTTTGTGTTGGCCTGTTAATATTTTAAATTTACTTTCATATGTTTTTTTTTTTGGTACTGATCATCACTATTGTGATGTATCTCACTTCCATAAAAAAAATTTCAATTAAGTAATAATATGACTTGCTATGAAAAAAAAAAAAAAGAGTCCATTTTAAATTATTTAACTGAGGATGTAAGCATTCTAGGTGAAATGTTTTGCAAGGTGTGAAGCAGTCTACTATAATACCATAGCTCGTTATGTTATTTGTATAAACCATCTAGAAATGGAGTTAGTATGGCTCTATAGTAATGCATTGTAATTGTAGACTTAATACAATGGTGAACTTAATGACAGGTGAATTAAGTGGCTTCTATTCTCGAAATTGTACTGTAATTCCGTATACATGCATGTAATACCTTTTCACTACCATGTCCCATCCATTTCTCACTTTTTTATGCCCTTTTTGCATTGTTCCTAGTGAACTTTTAATATATTACGTCTATGGAATTTTGTAAGGAGGGTTTATTTCTCTACAATGGAGTGATATGATCTAAATCAGGCTATTATTCCCATAATCATATTCTTTTATTAACAAATTCAAACTATATTATAAATTACACAGGACAAGTTAAATTAAAGGAAAAATACATTTTCTCTTTCCCTGTGTCATATTAGTATTAATCATCTGAAGTCCTGCTTTTCCGGCTCACTTCCATCAGAAAAACAACAACTAAGAACAGAAACCTGCCTTGGTGTCTATGTCCTTGGGCTATAAAATAGTTATAAAACCAATAAGAATTGGTTTGTACTGCAATTGCAGATAGTTGGAATGAAAGTTTCAAAATGAAAGTTCCTCAAGTTTACTGAAGAAACGTTGTGAAACACTTCGGAACATTCACTTGAATGAACAATCAGTGAAGCAGTGGGTGGGGTAAGCAAATGTTATAGTGGGACAAAGAAAAATACTGATTAAAATCATCTGAAAGTCCTGCTTTTCCGGCTCACTTCCATCAGAAAAAAAATAAACTAAGAACAGAAACCTGCCTCCGTGTCTATGTCCTTGGGTTATAAAACCAATAAGAATTGGTTTGTACTGCAATTCACAAACCCTCGCAACTTGGGCTTCACCATCGTGTCTTGGGATTTGTAATCATCCTTTCCACCATCGCTAAAAAAAAAAGAAGAGTTCTTTAGCATAGGAGGCTACATCTGCAGGATTACTGTCAGTTGGAACATACCTGTAATGATTAGCTGGTACACAATTGACAGGTCCGTTACTCTGTTACGTACATACAACTTGAGTCCAGTAGGTGACATTGAAAGCCAGCACAGCACAATTGTGGAGTCACTCCAAGCGTATACATCTGAAAGTGGAACAAACAGGACATTAGCAACAATAATAAGAATTTTACTTACTTAACAAATGTGCTTCGTTTAACTCCTTCCTAGGGATTGTAAATTTACTAATAGGAGCGACGTTTGTTTTTACAAAAAGCAAGGAAATGGATATGGTGGCATCTGTTTAGACTGCCAATAAGTAGATGACACCAGCGTATGCATTGCTAAATCAATGGAGTTTAACAGTTCTGACTTTTTTCCCTTTGACCAAGTGGTAGCAAGGAATAGAATGAAAGGTGATTAGAGGAAGTTGCTGCCTGTAACTGTTCCGTGCCTGTGCTATATGATCAGGAACTGGATTGTCCCAAGCTGTGGGATGGTGGGGACGTGACCATAGCCAAGGCGTAACCTCTCACTTGATTGCTCAATGCGCCATCACTCCCTGGTATATACTGTCACCAGAAATTAGCCTTCACCCAGATATAACAGAATAATGGTGTTCAATTAGGGTTTAAAAGTTTAATTGAACTACCAACAGTAAGTACATCAGAACAAGAACAGACTAGACCAACATAAAAACTGATGAACGCGAACTTAAATACATTCACGAAGACAAAGGCATGACACAATAGGCGCAAGCCCCCCAACATAGACACGTGCATAGAATTAGAACACTAAACACTCAATGACTGACTAACATATATAGAACATGTGCATGTGTACACATCCAGTTCTTTATCTTCTTTTTTTTACTCCTCCTTTTTTCTACCGTAAGGCATTCTTTCTTCTATTGAGAGAATCTGACCCCACATTTCCCCCAGCCAAAACGGGGCTAGGCACCATCTGATAACTATGGGCAGACTCAGCAGCTCCGGCGCATGCATTCTCCTCATCTGAAGTTCAGCTCAGCCCATTCACTTTCCCGTTGACCTTTTTAGAACGGTATATCAGCTTTATCTGGAAGTCTTGTAACCTCAAGGTGAAACGTCTGAGCCTTTTATTGAGTGGGCTGTCACCAAGTGGCAAGGTGGTCTGTGTACACTGTCACCATGTTTCCGTATAGGTACATCTCAAAGTGATATAGAGCTGCCATAATCACCTAACTTTCCAGCTTTGTGATCGAATAGCGAATTTCAGCACCTCTAAGGTGGCAACATCAACATCCTCCTGACATACATGTAAACATGCCCCAATGCCAACTCCAGAGATAGCAGTATACAAAACATCATCTGATACATCCCGTACATATAACATAACACGAGAACATAACGATATACATAACTTACTGAAGCAACGGGTCATCTCCTCCGTCCTCTCTACCCGATGAGGAGCAGAGAATGCTGTAGCTGGAATCAAAGAGGCTGACATTCTGGCAAATCTTTCTATGAAGCAGTAATAATAGCCGACAGAACCCAAGAAGGACCGAAGTTGGCGTTTGGTCTTGGGCTTGGCATACTCAGCCTTGGCCGTCACCGTGTGTTCGGGCACAGCTACATTACCACCATTAATATGATGCCCTAAGTATTCCATGTAGCACCTGCCAAATTGCCATTTGCTACGTTTCACGGAAAAACCTGCCTCCCCTAATGTGCAAACAACATTCTTGATATCTCTAAGATGATTCTCCCACGAGTCACTAAAGATTACAATGTCATAAATGTAGTTGGTAGCACAACAACTTACAGGCTTTTGCACCTCTTCTACTATTGATTGCAGGCTTTTGGACCTCTTCTACTATTGATTGAAAAACAGCTGGCGCAATTATTAGGCCAAAATATATGCGCCTAAACATGAACTTCCCTTCCGGGCATACAAAAGAGGTCATCTCCACGGATTTGGTGCTCATTTCCACCTGATGGAACCCCGAGACAAGGTCTAGCTTCAACAGAACTCTAACTATACCGATTCTGTCCAGGATTTTAGCTAACATTGGGAGGTAGAATCTCCTAATGGGAGTGACTTAGTTTACCTTACGAAAGTCAATATATAAGAGGACCGACTCATCTGGCTTCCTGAATGGGACAACCGGGCTTGCCCATTTACTTGTACTAGGCACGATAATACCTTCAGACAACATCCTGTTTATTTCTGCTTTCATAGGCTCCAAGCCAATGGGACCTGGTGAAGGGGGAAGTTAACAACAGAGGCACCCACGGACAACACAATCTTACATACTCCCATCTTACTTAAGCCAGGCAACAAAATATAGTAATTTACCAGGTTACACACAGTTACTGCGCACACTTATGTACCATTGAACCTTCAGTACCTACCAGTTGAAGTGCAGCCTGGAATGACTTATTAACATCATTGTTGGGCAAGTGTGTTTAACTGGTAGAAGAAAGCCAGAGAAGCAGGAGAATGCAAGAGTCATGAAAAATTGAAGCAGGTGAGAAAAGGCTGACTGATATAACTACTTCAATGAAGAAGTGAACGAAAATACACAGAAAGGATGGAGATGAGGTGCCTGAGAAATTAACAAGGAGAAGAAGGGAATCCATGAGTTGAATGAGAAAACCCGAGATAGCTCAAGAATGGGATCAACAGAGAGAAGCCATGGATAAATATATCATACACTAACTGCAAAATTTAGTACATCAAGTTCCACGAATTGGTGGAATACTTGCTGGTGACAGTAACAGTTAAGTCATTTCAATCAATAAGTTTCACTTTAGTAGCTAGTGGTGCTGTACTATGCGTGCTCTTTTGTGTTGAAAGCAATGTTTCTTATGGTACAATACACTAAGCATAGTTTTATGCAGAGAAAACAATTAGAGTAGCACATATGCAGCTAAAAAAGGGTAAAGTAGCCAAACTACAGCCTCACAAGGTGAGTGCATATGGTTTAAGGAGGGAGGCTCAACCGTTTGGATAATCGTGTATTTGGGACTAGTGAGTTTCATATACACACATGCCAACACCATGTTTTATTTAAATTAACATGTCTCCAATAGTAAATAATAAGGGTTTAGCCCTATTTGCTCACGACATTCACTAACTCATAATTACATAGTCATCATGAATCAATGATCAATACAACTGAACATGCATGGAAAGGTTCGTCAATTAATATGACTAGCTACACGCAATGATTATGAGTAAATGTGTAGTTCATGAAGGGGTTGTTTTCAATGTTCTCTATCTCCCCTCGAGTCTTTGGTCCATCACACAGGGTGGTCAAAGGCTGGTTTCCTCCACAATAGTCGGTCTGGTGGCTTCCTCATTCGTATTGATCTTTGCTATGGCTTCGGGTTCACCTTTGGAGGAGACATTGGTGCCGGGTGTAGGGATAGCGATGGCTTTTGAAAGTCTTCTGAGTGTGGTGGGAAGACAGAAGTCAATGGTGCATCATCTGTATCTAGTCTGGTAGGAGTAGCATCATTTACATCCAATCGGGTGGGGGTAGCAGGAGGAGACGAATTCTCAGGAGAACCATTGCGAGTCACAAGAGGTGGAGTGCTGTCCTCACAGTCTGTAGGAGTGGCTGGGGTAAGGGCACGCTCTTGGGTAGGAGGCAATGGCTGAGTAGAAGGATTGCCGCTGAGGGCTGAGTTTGGAGGGAGAGAGTTGATATCATCCAAAATAGATCTACGTTTTGGTGACACAGACATAGGAACAAATTTGCGAAGGAATTTCCTATTCCTCAGTGTCTGTCAGCCTGACCCGTCAATCTTGATAAGGTACTGAGGAAACTGGCGCACCTCAATAACTACTCCAGTGCGATCCCATTTGAGAGGATGAGAGCCTGTTTGGTTTTGAATCCGCTCATGATTACCAACTTGTAGAGGTGGTAGGGACTTGGTGTGCTCGGTCCATTTCTCCTGATGGCGTAGGTGAGAGAGCTCACCTGGGATACCATATGTCGCGAAGGTTTGTCTCAAAATCTTGGTCAGACCTGTGGCTCCATCTTTGGCCCTCTCTACGATGGGCCAATTAGAGTAACGGTCAACATTGACGAGATACATGTGACCTTGGTATTGGAAGTAGTCAGTCCACAATATGGTTAGAGTGCAGGGCAGAGGCCGATAGTCCGCGAATCTGCTCGTCCGTGCCCATGGTATGAGCTTCCTCGTCAGCGCACACACCTACCATGAGGATAGTCACAGTGGGTATGGAAAGAGGTGAGACTGTGGGGTATGATTGTATGCTGTGTACATCATCACGGAGTACCATTTTGGCAGGTTGCCTATCTCCGGTGGGATGTCTGGAGAGAGTGTCAGGAACCTTTTTTTTTGACACCTGGAATATGGACCATGCGGAAGCGATATCGCAATGTTTTCTCCTTTAGGTTCCTCAATCTAGTATTGCTGATGTTGTCAAGAGATCTGTCACCAAATATCTTGAGTAATGGTTGGTGATCAACTGCGATGACCAGGTTCTCACAGCCCAAGACGAAGTGTCGTGACTTCTCCAAAGCATCTGCGACAGCTAATGCTTCTCCTTCTATTGGAGCATACCGAGATTCAGCAAAATGTGTGAATCGACTACCGACCAGGGTGACTTTCCAACCTTGTTTGCAGCAAAAGAGGTTGTGTGAGGGGCATAAGCAGTGCTTTTGGAAAAGCCAGTATCCAATGCCTTGTTTGGACCAGTCAGTAGCCAGGCAAGTGAGTTTCGTTTGGTCGAAGATTTTTACGCCATTGTGTATTTCGTCAATAATGGTGCTTTTGGATGTTTCAAATGCTCGTTGAAGATTCTCGTCCCAATGGAAAGTCATGCTGGGTTTCAGCAACTCTCGGAAAGGGAGCATTGTCGTTGCCATACTGAATGCATAGGAAACTTGGTTCACTAGTCCAAACCAGGACCTTATATCTGTCAGGTTCTGTGGTGTTGGGAAGTCAGCAATGGCCTTGATGTACTTTTTGCACGGTCGTACTGAGTCACTTGTTAATTCAAAAGCAGCAAATTCAACCTCATCCTGAGCAAAGCGAAAATTTTGGGGGTTGAGAGTGATCCCATGTCTTCCACATGTGTCAAGCCAGTGTGCAGTCTGAAAGAAGCTGTCTTCGATTGTGTCTGACCACAATAAGGTGTCATCAATACATTTGGTTTTGTTAGGGATGGAGGCTGTGATTTCATCATATCTCCTGGTGTATCTATCACCTGAAGCAATGTAGCCTTGAGGGGCAGTGCGATACCTGTAGCACCCCCATGGAGTGATGAATGTGGTATAGTGTCGATCATCAGGGTGCAGCGGGACACTGTGGTAACCATTCCAGGCATCAAATACAGTTTTATTTTTTCTCTGAGCAACTGATCTGGCCTGATGAAAGGGGGACTGAGTATGATGAGTTTCCTTAGTTGCATGGAAGTTAAGAGGCTGAAAATCGATTGTTCTTCTGGGGCTGCCATTCTGTTTGGCACAGATAACCATACGATGGCACCAAGTCACTGGCTCTCCAATGGGTACTGGTTCCAGGACTCCAAGTCTGACATCTCTGTCTAAGTCGGCTTTTACAGCATCTTGCCAGTGAAGGGGGACTGGTATTGGTGAGTGATGCACAGTTGGAGTGGCATTAGGGTCAATCATGAGTCTCATCGGTGGACTATCCATTAGTGGCAGCACTTGGTGTTCACAGGTATTAAATGTACTCGACGCATAATAATCTAAAAGATATTGTTTCAGATGGTTCCTGTGAGCTACATCACCTGGGAATGGGAGGTGGCTTAGATCTCCTAGGGGCAGTGACACTCCTGTTTGGGTGGGGAAGTGCGTATGGCGTTGGCGAATCTGATTTCTTCAGCCTCGCCCACAGTGGGAAATGTTCTTGGAATAACCCCCAAGTCCATGCATGCCTCCCTGCTGATGAATAGTCTGTCCGTGCTGTCTGTCACATAGACCATCTGTCTGGTGGATAGCTCATTACCTTCCGTGTTCTTTCCTGACAATCTCAATATGACGGCACCTAATAACCCAATGCTGTGGTCGTTCGCTGCTTGCATCTTGATGGTAACTGGAATGAGGTCTTTCATGGAAATACCAAGATTGTTTATAACCTTGAGGCCAGCTAAACAACTCTGGCAGCCAGTGTCAGCTATGACACTTAGAGTTGACTGCACCAGTGGCGCCTTCATTGGGATCCCGAAGTGGTCGTAATCTTCCTGCAGGACATTTGCCCGTAGCATGATATGTGGTTGCGCCTTAGAATGTCGTTTCAACCATCTCTTGGTGACTTTGTCAAATATATGGTGATCCATACTTGCTCCTACAGTCTTGTTAACAGAAGTGATTTGACAGAGAACATCAAATGTTGCATCTTCGTGTTCAACTCGCTTGGCAAGTTTAGTATCACCCTTGTTCTTGCATACACTCTAAAAGTGGTGATCTTTATTACAAAAACTGCATGTGGTACCATAAGCAGGACATTCTTTTCTCTGAACCCTTGTCGGTTGGTGTAGCCCGTGCCCCCTGGTTTCACAATAGGTGCAGGTTCCCTGATCCTTGGACAGCACTCTCTTCAGTTTCCGATAAGAGCTTCCACCAGCCACTGCGTCAGTCGACTGGGGTACTAGTAGGCGGGATGCAGACCTCTTACCCGACTATTTGGCCTCGATAAATCTAAGGACCTGTTCCAGTGCATGTCCTGGTTCTTGTCCCCCAGCAGATCCATTTGAATATCACTATCCTCCAGGCCTCTGCATAGTACGTCCTTGACCATGGCCTCTGTGTAGTCGACAATGGCTTCGCATCCCGAACATTTTTGTATGAACTTGCAGATGCTTGCCTGTCCCCTTAGCTTGGCTCCAAAAGCACGCACTGGCTCATCACGGCCTTGCCTCATGTTCTGCTAGGTCACCCTTGATACCATAGTATTTTCCTCTCTAATAGCTAGGGATTTCATAGCTGCAAATACCAGGTCCTCAGTCAATGTAGTCAAAGTGCCTCCAGCGTTCCTGGTGAGGTCTTTCCGAAGCTGCTCCTCACAACATTCCAATAATTGAATTACTCTGTCTGTTCCTTCCAGCCTTGTTGCCTTTAGGTAGTCAGCCCACCTGGACTTGAAACACAACCAGTCCTCAGTGGTACCTGCTGACAATATACTAGGTCGCTTTACTTTCTCAACCCTTGCGCTCAGTGTTGGCAGGCTAGGTCCTTGGTGAAAGGTAGCATGGGTTGTGATTAATGCCGCAGCCACCACAGGATCCACATCGGGTGTTTCGTACTCCCACGAGTCTATCGGGCTCTTCTTGATTATCGGCATCGCTACTCAGTAGTGCGCTCTAATTGGGGCAGTCTGTTCGAGAAGTCGGTTCCTGTCACCTCTCTACACTGATTCCAATGTTGCCAAGTTTGTACAGTCCCGGGAGTTGTATTGATCATAAATAATAATGGTTTAGCCCTATTTGCTCACGACATTCACTAACTGATAATTACATAGTCATCATGAATCAATGATCAATACAACTGAACACGCATGGAAAGGATCGTCAATTAATATGACTAGCTACACGTAATGATTATGAGTAAATGTAAGTAGTTCATGAAGGGGTTGTTTTCAATGTTCTCTAAATTGTTATCACCAATTTAATAATATACCTGGTTAACATATTTAGTATTTTAGAGGAAAATTTTAATTGAAATGAAAATCTAAAATACTCTATGGAATTGTTATATGATATGTAGTGTGTAGTTGTGGGTGATTATTTTCACAGTGAGCACTGATAGGTAAATGTGATCCAACCTGTACGTGGATTCCATATTACATTTTCTTGTATATTAGTACTTATATATCTGTAGGGTAAACATAGCAGAGCTTTGCTGCATAACATCATTTCATTTTCTTCAATGGAAATTACAAAATTATGTTTGTGGAATTCATCTTGTATGTTGAAGCACCAGAAGCAGCATGACAAGTTTCAGTTATTACCAGTGTTACTTCAGCTATTTCTAAATGAAAGTGGTTATGAAGTAATATTTTTTGTTGATAATATTTTAGCTGATACGTTTCATCTAAAGTTGCAGTTCAAAGATTATCTACTACATTCAGCTCTTGACTGTATTCAACAGAAAAAGTTGGTATTAGTATGTATTCAATATTTTCATATCATATGGCTAAGAGTTGTATTCCCATTGTATTTAATTTGTACTCCACCTTTTGTTTTCTCCAAAGCTTCAAATAAACTTATATACTTTAAGCTAATTCTTTATACTTATTCTTCAACGCAAAGTGTTAAATATATTTGAATTAAGTTATTGACAATATCTTTATTGGCTCAATGGTACAAATTATAGAAGTTTGTTTTCTTTGTAATTGTCTTGAACATCTTAGTTTTTTCTCAGTCATCACTGCTGATGTATTTTTTTTTTTTAATTCTGGTGTACAATTTAGTCATTACCACTCACACCAACAACATTATTTTTTCTTTAATAAGTGCACAATCCTATAAGAGCGATTTATATCATTATCATTCTTAATATACATGTATTGATGTGATGCGCTGATAAAGAGTGAAGAATTACTAAGAAAACCAGTTTATCTTACAGTATGTTCAGTTTATCATATGTTTAATGGTTGATGAAATTGAGTAGTTCAAACAATTTCAAACATTATTAGATTGATGATACCTATGACTGTGCATGCTTAATAGGGTGTAAAATTAAATTACAATAGTGTGTCTAGGAAGAATTGCTGACAGTGTTATATTTGAGCGAAGAGCTGGAACCCAATCATATTTGAGAATAAAAGTTCATTGTAAAATGTAGGACTAGACAAATTTTGCCAAGTGTACGACTTGCTTTGTGTTTTGAAATGTGCTTTACTGACTGTCCACAGCCAGACTTTGTTTACAACTTGCGAGCACACCTGTTTATTTCATCGTTACTTGTTGTCTTTAGTGTATCTTTTTCTAATCAAAGTAAAATAATAGATATAAATATATATGTATATTATAAATATATATCCAATACTCAACTTGTTGACTTTTTCAGTCAACTATTTTTCTCACTATTCCCAATCATAACCCTGAAATTTTATTAACTCACTCGTCAAACAGCATATTTAAGTGAATTCATGAGTGGTTTTATTTCCAACTATTTGTAGACAGAGTAACGAGTAGCCAGGGAAGCCAAGCAGCCAAGGAGCCATGAACCCCCACCTCATTCCCGAAATTTATTTACTAATGTTTTTGCTTCCCTGGATTTCATTCACTATTTATGAAATAGCACATATTATAGCCGTGTGCAAATATGTAATTTTTCATGTTTATAGGTTCAATTAGGAATGTAAAGACATTAAAAATTACTCACAGTTAAGGTTTCACTCCAAACAGCGCATTACTATATGTTGAAACCTGCCAATAGCTGAAATTTCAGAGTGTATGGTGTTGAATTGTCCAAGTTGCCCCTGTTTGTTTGTCAGCCAAACAAGCCAAAACAAAAGAAGACAATGGATAAGTTGATTGTCAGATTGATGCTCAATATTCTTCATTGGTAAGAACTATCAATTTATTGTAGAGAAGCGTGATGATGTCCCTTGTTACCAAAATAGCAGGTCACAGTTCATGTACAAGATAGTTATGTTGTTAGTTTTCAGCCTCTCAATGAAGTCTGTCAGTTTGTGTATTGCTGAAAGTCCAAATTAAATTTGTATCAAATCAAAAACATTTAAAACTTGTGTCACTATACAAGATGAAGTATCTAAATGCATAAACTTTTTGTTTGTCATATCAAATTTAAACAGCTGGACAAACCTTCTCAACTCTATGAGTACTTTAATCATATTGTCAATCAACCCATATTTATTTAATCTTGAACAATTTAATGTTACAACATTCTTAATAGATATCGAGGTTAACAAAGAGTAAAAGAATATTTTTGAACTAAATAATTGTAAAATGAAGTATACATTTTTGACTCTGTATTTTATTTTAATTGCATCTATAGTCAGGTATTCATAATGAACAATGGGATTTTGCAATGTCCCCCTCCCAAGTAAATTTAGGTCTGCTAACTATTCTAGCTTTTTCCAGCTGACAAGACATTGCCAGTAGGATCGTAACTAAACGAAACTGTCACCATATAAAAAGTGCTTAAATTTAGTCCCAAAATTTTTTACACATAGATTAATATAGTATTAAGAAGCCATTATAAATGAGACGTTTTGGGGTGTTACAGGTGCCCATTAAGTTTGGAAACTAACAAAGCTCTTTAAAATATAGGTCGTGTCCCTTGTGGTAATTCTATATTCCTAATCACTGCTTTATTAAAACGTTGAAAGACCATTGTTAGAGACAGTGATTTAGAGGTATAAAATCATTTCATGGGGCAAGTTATTTTTCTTGTTTTTATACTATTTAGAGCTTTTCTTTTCCCTTTAGAGCTTTTTGTACTAAAACATGGCAGAAATGAAAACATTAAAGAGACAGCATAGGGTAGACAGTTCATTTTCGAGTGTAATAAAATTAGTATTAAACCTAGTATTGATGGGTAACAAAGTAAGTGCTACCAATTTCGCTTCAGCTCCTGGAAAATGTGAAGTTGAACATTATAATATGGAAAATTAGACTTGAAGAGGGAAATGCTCACGCACGATAAACCTCTAGCGAGTCAGGTTGTAAGGCTGGCCTCTTGGTTGTCGTCTGAGACTTCCACTCTTTGTAAATCAGACAGGGAATGTTTATCATACAGTTCCCCGCTCCGGACTTCTCACTAACTAGCTAGACACTATAGTTATATACTGTAATCAGCTGTGGCTTATAAATTTAGACATAAACGGTTTGAGTGACAATGAGAAGTGAAAATGATAAAACGGGTAACAAAGGTGATACGTGAATGTGAGAAAATATGCATGTACAAATAAAGAAGAATTGAGCATGCTCGCTGAGTGTAGAAGAGAAATGGTATAAGCGTCAAATGATAAGTAGTTAATAATGTCAAGTTGACTGTTCAGCTTTGGTTTGGTCTTCAACAAGACTATTTTGAAAAGCAATGTTTAAAGGTTTTTTGTTATTTCGTTCTTTTGAACTGTCTGGCATGGAAAGTTGATATAGAGCTTCACTGGTGTCTTAAGAACAAAGCAAGCATTTTTGGAAGATAGCTGTTTCCTGACTTGAAATAATTTTAGAGTTCTGTTTTTTACTTGAAGTCTAAATAGGACGTCAACCCTAAATCTAGAGTGCTACCGCACACTCTCCGATTACACTGTCATTCAAATAAATAATAACTTATAACATTTATATATGCCCATGTTGTACTAATTTTGATTACTGTAAGGGGGAATGATTAGCCTTCAATAGCTTGATTATTATGTATGACAATTTATTGTTTAAACTATTATTTTTTTGTTTCGCTTTAGATATGACCAAGTTATTGTAATTTATAATAAATTGGCAAGTTTGGACAAGAAAATGAACATTATTTTTTCGCTTGTAACAATTAAAGCTTGTCTTAAATCTGGAGACTACGACTATGGATGGGTGATATTTTGCAAACTTGTTCGAGTCATTTGTATGGACTTTACTTTAAATTCCCAATCATGTTATTATAATATGATAGAAACATGTTATTTAGGTTCCTATTTATGTATCTGTCGTAAAAAGTTTCGTTCTGCTAACATTTTAGTAAACAGGTAAGTCATTTTGTATTAATACTCTAAAATAATAATAAAAAGGTCAAAAGTAGACTTAATTTAATATATAGTCATGTTGCATACTTTATTTACATAGGTGTCTGCGTTTATGTACTATGTACCATAATTTCAATGGTAATAGTTTGAGAGAAATTCAGGTATGTTCCTAGTACAACTAAATTGAGAGCTTTAACTTGTTATACTAAATGTTTGAATATTTGTTTTACAGAAAGTTATAATTTAATTTTAAAAATTTCTACTTCAATGTTCACGTCTTATTTATATAAAAGTACAGTATTTTGTGTAGCTGGACAATTACTGTCTCAAAGGTATTGTCATCAAAAGTACAGCTTTTTTTAAATTACAATGGTATCAATATAAAAAAGAAAATGCACAAATTGCGTAGTCACGATTTTAATATTCATAGTTTCTTGGAGATTCACATTTTTATCTATGATGTGTACAAGAGCTATTAATATACCAAATTTTATAAATTTCATAAAAAATTTATAAATTTATAAAAGTTTCTATAAATCTATCAGTTATTTAAAGGTCAGTTAGCTCATATATATATATGGTGATTTGAAAATAAAGTATTTTTTTAAAAGCTTCATGTACTAAGCAAAAAATATAATTTTGTACTATTTTTGATCGTACTTATCACTTCACTATTATTATGTGTTCACCAAATTTAATTTAGATATAATGTACAATGTTCATTTTTTTTGTTTGAAAACAATAAGGTTGGTAAACTAGTAATGCATGATGTTAAGTTCCAGTAATACAAGTATGAAAATTTTAAACATAAATTTTTTTGTAGAGTAATATTTTACATTGGCCATATCCTTGTTCAGAATTCTAGCTTGAATCTGATGGCAGTATTGTATGCTGGACGAAACGAAGTGTCAAAAGCACTACAATTAATTACATGTTCTCAACATAATAATGTGGCTTCTTCCTTTTTTTATACTTTGTTGTTATTTAAAAATGGTTCTACTGAATACCAAACTACTTGTCAGTGTCTAAAGAGAATGTTTGAAAATGATAATTATCACTGTATCCATATGAGAAATGTTTTAATTCAGACTCAAAAATTACTATCACTTGTATACCTCTAATTTGAATCACTGCTTATTTTCTATTTATTAATCATATTATTTATTATCTATTTCACATGTATATATATGGATTAAAAAATTTTTAAAACATAGATTATTAAACTGAACACGATTTACCGACTTACGATGTTATACAATGTATAGCATAGCACACATGCATTAAGCAATATCACAGTTACATTTGACATAATTATGAGGCTAGCACTTTCTACACATGCATCTTTTCATTCTTGATTTATTTCAGATTATTTTATTTGCGCATTTCTCTTAGTTTATGGCCCATAATGGAGTTAATTTTTATCAATTTGGTGGCATTTCCAGGGTAAGTGACTATTGACTTAGAGTCTAGCTTCTTACTATGGGACAAAACATCTCATGGTAGAACGTCTCCCATGTACAAACTATCTTTTCAGGACAAAAGCTTCATGGACTGTAATCTACTTTCATCAGTATTCTTAGTTTTATAATATTGTACCTAAACTACACTCAACTATACTTATAGGGGGAAAGGGGTATCCATGAAAAATGGATGCTGGTGAAGGAAATATGTGATAAATAAACAGGTAATTAATTTTCATATTTTAATTGTTTTCGGTTGGCATTTTGTAGGTGTAATATAGAATAAAATGCCCCACTCCTCTACCATTAGTACTGTGAGCGGTTGACATCCCCACATTTTTTAACCTTAATTTTTTTTCTTTCTATTCTAGTATTAGTCTGGCAGAATAAAAGGCATTTTTTAGTGAAGTTCACTCAAAGTATATAGTTGTTTTGGTTTTTTACCCAAAAATGTTCTTCATATAGTCAATTTCTCGAAACCACCTGTAAGCTTTGTGTCAGCAGTGGAGAATTCAATATATTTTCATTTTTTTCTCTGAATTCAGTATCAAAGGTAATTAATGCCTTCCAATTAGGTCCATAGTATACTGTTATTCGTTTGTAGCTACTCTATACCAAGTGAAATTCTTATAATCACTTCTTCCATTTGTCAACAGTGATGAATTTTTAATTTCTATCCTTCGAAAATTAAATTTAGGCTATAACTCCAGAAATATGTAATATTACTAGCATTTTGTTTTCTAGGGTGTAGAATCACTATTTGGCAATAGTTTTTTAATTTATGTGCGGTATTACAATTTTTGTATATTTAAATATTTTAACCCTATGGCAGAAACTCCAGAAATGTGTGTAATATCACCATTATATGAGTTTCTTTGGTATTGAATTGCTTACTGGCATTAGTTTTTAAATTTAAGTTAATATTATGTGGTATTGCCATTTTATTGTATTTAAGTATGATATTTTAACCCTATGGCAGTTTGCAAGCAAGCAAGGCAGCTTATCACAAGCATACAGTTCATTGAAGATGGCATTTATTTGTTAATGGTTTTTTGATCTGACTCAATGTGTGCTATACTATACTATCTGTAATATTGCCTGGGCACAATAGTGCCCTTCTGGGTGTAAGTACATAGATATCAAATAATGAAAAGCAATGAGCTTATTTAATGTGGCATTACTCTTACATTATGGTACATGTCCATTAAATATGATGTTGTAGGCTTCAACTGAACTTTCATTACTTGGCCAATCTGTATCTTTACTATTTAGTTTAAAAGACAACAAAATATCAAAGTTATATCAGTGTGAGGGCTACTGAGGCACCTTGGGCATATCCTATGTAGACAAAACAGTACAAATTGCTCACCAAGTTTCAATACACTAGGGATAAGATTCTTTGATTTTGTTCATTTCAAATAAGCACTTAAGGTGGATTCTCTATCTTAATCTTTAGCAGGGAAAATTGTGAGATTAAAGATGGTCTACACACACTGAGCTGGAGCAGTTACCCGCATCATAGATTAAGTTGTGTTCCTTAAAAATGTGTCAACAAGTATTTTCACAAAGGTAATTCAGAAAGCTTTGTATGAAAAAGCACAAAGTAAAACTATTGAAGTCGTACCAATTAGCCTAAAAGTGCTAAAGATCTGACAATTCAATTTTCTTTTCTGCAACATTTCCTTTTGTGGACTGTATCATTGGAACAGTTTTTTAGGTATCAAACATGAAATCTGGCGTGGATGCTGTTTGCCAGAGTTGTGTCACTACAAATACATACTATGTGAAAAGGTACTGTTAATAGTTTATGTGGGACAATCTCATAGCAACCACACCTAACATAACTATAAATAGACATATTCTCCTGATGTTTTTTTGTAAGAGTGTATTAATATAGTGTTCCACTTTTGTACACTTATTTTTTAGTCTGAGTATGACCGGGTGTGTAACACACGCTCACTGCAAATTTTGTAATTGTGTTTCTCCCGTGAGTGGCGAATGAGTTCTCATGCTGCTGTGGTAACTTCCTGGGCATGGATATCAAGGTGATTACCACAGCAGCAGGCCAACTGATGCCATTTCTCGTCCTGAAGCAGCAGCTAATTCTCTGAGGTATATGACTAACATGCTCACCTTGATAACAGAAAAGGTTTAAAATCAGGCCAGCATGATTGAGAATCAGAGAAGAGATGCCCAGAAAGCAGAAGAGAAGCGTCAGCAAAAGACTGAAGATGGAGTCACGGAAAGAAGAATTGAGGTTTTTATTTTAAGAACATGAAGATGATGAAGCAGAACAAGAAAAGAGAAGAAATGAAATGATAGTCAGTGTTTTATTGAATTTGAACGGGTAAAAGCAAGGCACAGGAAAGAATTGTACGATCTCAATGAATAGCAGAAACGTGATAAGGAGGCCCAGTAGTAGGTCAGATAAATGTCTATTTTTAAGGGGATGGGGATACGCTGGATAAAAGCACCAATTTTTTATATCGTAATCTTAAGACCTTTTACATTCATTTTTAGCTAGGATCCAAGTGAGAATTTATGATGATCAGTAGAAGCAGATGTTGTTGTCAACAGTGCAATAGTGTTTGCCCTCGGCGTAAATTGCTTACAACAGATAACTGTCTCTTTTGTGAGAAAAGTGAGGGTAAGCTTCATCAATTTAGTACCCTTCGTGCAGACACTAATGTATGAACCATAGCTAGAGACTTTCAAGAGGATTTGCTTGCCAAACTTGAAGGTGGAGATTTAATTAATTTAGAAGCAAAGTATCATCTAAACTGCTTGGTTCAAATCCGAAATCGGCATCGTTCATTCCTGAGAGATAGCCAAAATCTATTGGTCAGTCTAGTGAAGAAAATAAAATGGAAGCCAGAGCCTTTGCAGAGCTTGTAACCTACATAGAAAGTGCTATTTAAGAACATAATTACTTTTTCAAGTTTTCAGAATTACGATCTCTTTATGAAAAACGCTGCAAGAATTGTGATCTTAAAAGAAATAAAGTTTGTTTTAAAAAACAAATTCTTTTATATTTTACAAAAGCTTAAGCTCAGAGTGATCGGAAAAATATAGTCCATATTTTTGAGAAAGTGATGGAACAAATGTTGCAGCAAGCGTACAACTGCAATTATAAGTATGAAGCATTAGTTCTATTATTTAAGAAATTCAAAAAACTTTCATTTCACTGGTACTTTCCCCCAAAATTGTCAGGAAGACTCCATTCTAACAAACCTTAAATATTTCATTTCCATGTTACTGAATGGATCCAGCATAAGAATCAAGGTTCTGTAGAATCTCCCTAACCTTTTGCCAGACTATTCTTTTTAATTTCAAAAGAAAATCACCAAATTCAGCAACTAGCCTTTCCAAAAAGAGTAAAATACCATTGCCTTTGTATATCATGTTAAAGATGTAAGCTATGATCGTGTATTGGATCTTCAAATACAGATGGCTTTTTTTCTTTATCAACACATTAATGGGTTTAGTCTGTCCTTACCATTTAAAACATGGTCTTTTAACTGTTTGTGCTATAGATAATCGAGATGATAACCCGTCAAGCACAAGGACTCTTTCCATGGAACTGGAATTAGCTTGTTTAAATTTCCTACGAAGTTGAATCCTGGAACTCCTCAAGAGATAGTAAGTTTGTTGCTAGTACGTGCAAGTATTAAATTACCTGTGAGCTACACTATTGTGCCATCTGTATTTTTAAAGAAGAAAAGTGTTGCAGTTCCAACTTATAGTGCTTCAGTTTCTTTTAGCAAAACAAGTGAACTTATGAAAGAAACAGTACTGCTTAAACAAAATTGGCTTGAGCATGCTATTAAGGTTATGACTCAAGATGTGATTGATAGAGAAGACAGTGTAACTTCGGCTGCTTACTACGCCTCCCGCTGTGATGCAGATAACTATTGCCCTACCTTCACTCAACTTATGCCAAAAAGCTGTTTCAGCATCAATGTTGAAAGATGGAATGACTGTACACAGATGAAAGCAACACAACACCTTAATCCAGGTCAAATTCCCGTAACTGCTTTTGATGTTTCGCTGTTCACTTTGGCTGAGTTGGTACAATGGAAGTGGCCAGACACACATGGTGAGAGCAAACGTGGTTACTCAAGCAGGCATTTCATCACCAGGTATTGTTGATAGTTTCCTTAAAGATTCACATCTTAAAAGGACCAGGCATGCCCACCAAGTTACTGCTGTAACTTTGGCTAAACTCGAAGCTGAGGCATTTGCACAAATTGATTCAGAATTGTCAATGGAGATTTGTAAAGAGAGAATGAGGAACAGATGTCCTACATTTAAATACTGGGACACTATTCTCAAAATTGAGCTACTTGGTCATGTATTTATCAGGGCACACAGAGAGAAAAAAATTTCACTTTATTTGCTCCATAGTTTTTAGTTCATGATCATCATCATTATTCCCGTTGGCTATTTTTTCACATTCGTGCCATGGAGAGCTTACCTACATCGGTTTACAATGAGTTTATTGAGTATGGTCATTAGGTAGTTCACAAGACTAAGAACTGCTTCTCAGCAATGCCAATTGATCAGGCTCATGAACAAAATAATGGAGTAGTCAAAGGATCACGTGGAGCTGTTGGGGTTACACAAAACCCTTCAGCATTCATAATGTGGTTGCTTGCTGGGATGAACAAGCAAGGCTTATTCACGAATTTGAACAGCAGTTTTTGAATGATAAAGAAGGAACATTTTTTTTTCATGAAGATTTTTCAGCACAAAGGAACTTCCATAATAATGTTTAATCTTTAGTGGATACTATCAATGACTTTGGCAATCCCTTCTTGCAGATACTTGTTGACATTCGTCTGCCTGGCAACACGCTGGCCTGAGGAAGTGCTTTTGAGATCAATAACTACCCAGGCCGTGGCAGATGCCCTTGTGTCGATTTTTGCTATAACATCAATCCCAGAAAGAATGCTTACAGACCAAGGGAAGCAGTTCTGTGCCCGCACTATGGCCCTAGTGTGTGAATTCTTAGGAGTTAGTCATGTGAAGACCTTTCCCTACCATCCCAAAACTAATGGCACAGTCGAACGTATGCATGGGACGTTTAAAAGTATCTTGGGGAGGTGTTTGGCTACGGACCAGGACTGGGTGGGGCAGGAGCCTTTTGTCCTGTTCGTGTTACGTCAGATACCGCATTCGGACAGTAGATTTTTGCCATCTGACCTTGTGTATTGTTTTAAGATCCGTACACCTCAGGATGCTTTGTACTATGGCATCCACGAGGTAAGCCCAGAGAAATTAGAGGTGAGTGGCTTTGTGCGTGCATTGGCTGACAGGCTAGAACTCGTGCGAGATTGCCAAAGTGAGACAATTGGAGGCCAGGGAAAGCAGGTTAGGATACGTGGACAGTGGGTAGAAACGTGGAGAATTTAAGGCTAGTGGGAGTGTATTGTACCGGATACCTGGACTAAGTTGTAAACTTACCGATTTGTGGGAGGGGCCCTACGAGGTCTTAGAGAGAGTTGGCCAGGTTAATTATCGAATCTGTAAGGTGGGTAGCAAGAAGCAGTGTAAAGTCGTTCACGTGAATTGTATCAAGAAGATTATCGAGAGTGTGAAAATTGCTAGATTTGTGGAAGAGGAAGAGGTAGAGAGGAATGTTTTGAAATAAGACTGTAAAGGGTATGATGATAGAGAGTTGAATGAATTATTGGATTAGTTCAGGGAGGTGTTCTCTGATGAGCCCGGAAACACCAAGAGAGTAATCATCAGTAGGAAGTAAGGGCCGAGTTAAGGAAGCTGAAGGATAGTGAAATTATCGAGCAAAGTTAGAACATGTGGGCTTCCCCACTGGTCTCGGTGAGGAAGGAGGAGGGAGGTTTAAGGCTGTGCGTGGATTTTTGGAAGGTAAATAACGTAACAGTGAAAGACCCATACTTCAACACCGCCTTTAAAGAAATGACTGAGATGATTGGTAAGGGGAGAGTCTATTCAAAGGTGGACCTGGCGAAGGGTTTCCACCAGGTGGAAGTGGTTTAGTTTGACCGAGATAAGACTTTATTTATATGCCCATTTGGCAAGTTCTGCTTTGCGAGTATGCCTTTTGACCTTACAAACGCTCCCTTCGTTTTTCAGAGACCGATGGACTATGTTCTTGTGTATTGTGTCAGTTTCGCATGGGTCAACATTGATAATATCCTGATTGTTTCGGAGAGTTGGTCTGAACACGTGGTTCATTTGAGAAGGTTGTGTGAGGTTTTAAGGGGGAGGGGCTCACCTGCAAGCGTGCTAAATACATTTTTGGAAAGAGGAAACTGTAGTTCTTAGGGCATATAGTTGGTTGTGGGGAAGTGTGAGTACCGCCAGCTAGGGTCAAGGCAATCGAGGAGTACCCTACTCAAGAAGCAGTTGAGGGCATTTCTCGGGGTTGTCGGATATTACAGGAGGTTTATACGAAACTTCCATTGCTGGTCTTCCATGCTGACTCCCTCCACGTCTAAGACAGGGCCAAGGTGGTGGAGGGGACGAGCCTAAAGATAGAGGCTTTCATGGAGTTATGCAATGTTTTGTCTTGTTATGTGAAATTATGTGTGCCTTGTTTATGAGATGTGTGACACGTGTGCCACTGGTGTGGTGGCAGTCCTGTCAGTGCAACGAGTGGAGGAGCGTCTCCCTTTGGCAGTTTTCTCTCGACAGTTGAGAGGTGTGCAAACTCGATACACAGCCAAAGAGTTGGAGGGGCTCGCGCTGGTAGAGGCAATTAAACAATTCGCCTTCTACCTATAATTGAGGCATTTCGTGGTGGTCACTGACGACAAAGGGGTCTTGAGTCGTTAAGGAATGCTCCACAGCGAAATCCAAGACTGCATCACTGGGCGCTTAGACTGTCTGGGTTTGATTTCGAGATTCAATACCTCCTAAGGAAACAAAATGTCGTTGCAGATGGTTTGAGCAGATGTTTCATGGATGCTGAAGAAGACACTCTTTTGCTGAGACAAGGGGGGAAGATGTGGGCATGGCCAGCCAGCCCACATGAAGATGTGAACAAACTATGAAAAAATGTGTGTATGCATGTATTCAGAACTTATGTGTGTACATATCAGTCAGTTATATTTAGTTTTTGTTCAGTAGAGGTTACTGTGGGTGTTGCCACAAGAGAGAAGAAGAAGAGAGAAGAATAAGATCAAGGAGAACATTGTCATTGTGTCATTGTGTGTGTATATCTTATGAACAATGTGTGCATAGTTGAGTGCGTAATTTTGTGTTTGTTTGTGCCCCGCACTTCCGGTGGATCGTCTTTAATTTCATATGTGCGCATGAGTGACAAAGGACTCAAATAGCCGGTCACGCATGCGTCTCATCAGTTTACTAATATCAAGATAGATTTAAAACTCTACTTGAACTCTGTGGATTCTGGTGGCAGCGTCGTCGGGAATGGCTGGCTTCCGACAACTACTTTACCTACAACTGGCGGCAGCGGTGGCGCCTGGACTGGACTAAGACCCTTTCCTACTTCGCCTGCTCATGTCATTGATTGGTCCCTTTGTCGGTTTCGTGTCTACGGTCGTCGCTACTTATTTAATCCTCAGTTCCGACTTTGTTCGTATAGTTTGTGTACTTACTAGGCTACAAACTGTTGTTCGTTTCTATTTAGTGCTCAGTGCACGTGGTGTTTGTCTTCGGACCTGGTGTAACTTTGTCTTTTTTTTTTTTTTTTTATTCGTCACCTGTTCAATTGTTGATGAGTTGTAATTGTTTGTTCCCGGTTTTGTTTTTGTGGTCGTGTTGTTGTCTGCAGGATTCTTTGATGTCTGGATTTGCCCCAGATGAGTCAGAGAGAGCAGCAGTCGCAAGCGTATAAGAGAGTCTAGAGTGGAAAGAATTCTGATTCAGCCATCGGTGGAGATTCAGTCGGTGATTCTGGTAGTGAGTATAGTCAGGGTAGAGCTGGTACTCATTTGTTAGTGCTGTTAGTCCTGAGTGTTTTTTAGCTCCAGCTAGTAGTGTATATTTGAGTAGTTGTTGTAGTAGTGCCTTAGATAGTTTGGAGGAAACCGTCTTAGGCATGTTGAACGAAGAGGAGATTGCCCATGAGTTAGATGGGTTGGATCATAGTGAAGATTTACCCTGTGGTAATGAGGGTTACTGCTGAATTTGGGCCCCAGAGATTTAATACATTCATGACCCAATTCTCTAGAATAGTTGACAGGATGGCCACCCTCACTGGTACTTCAGCAGGAGGTCAAGCGAGTGCCGATAGAAACAGGCAGATTCATAATCTGCTTCCTCTCAAGGATTGAGCAGATATCGCGAAGTATATACGCAAGCTCGAAGCTGACTTGCAAGACATTGGGGTGCCTTGTTCGAGCTTCAAATCTATACTATACCAAAAGATTCAGTCGAAGTCTGCTTCTGATATAGTAGCTTCGATCGATAGAGACACCTGCACTTACTCTGATTTAAAAGAAATACTCATAGAAGCTTTAGGCTCGAGCAGAACTAGTCTGGGAATCAAGCTCATCTTGGATTTCCAGAGCGCAACAAAATCTATGTCTTCTCTAGAAACTTTTGTCTACCTGAAGGGCTTAACGGAATCTATTAGTATGGTGGCAGATAGCAAGGAAGATGTGTTGCTATTTATCGCCTGTGCGATCTTTCGCACCTCCAGGCCGTTGCACCAGCGTGGGGTCATGGACAGCAGGGAAGTGACCAGTTTCAAAGACTTGAATAAACTAGCGCTCACCCTCCAGACATCTGACTCTGACAGAACAAGTGGCGGGAGAGGTCAGGGCAAGAGTTGCTATGGCAGTAATGTAGAATTCTGTAAGTGCCATAAGTTGTGCCATCGTGCTTTCGAATGTAAATGGAATGGTAGTGGTAGTGCGAAAGATCAAGCTTGTAGGGAGCCAGGTCACAAATCGCCTGACGGCACTAACAAGTTGAAAAGTGATCCAAGTGAGAGTGCAGAGAATAAATATGAGTCGGGAAAGAAGCTGAACCTTAAGAAGAGTGGGAGGACTTATAATGCGAATTGGGTAGCTGTGTGAGAGAAATCTACAATTGTTGAGGGTTCGTGAATGGTACCAAGTGCCAGATTGTGCCTGACACTGGTGCCGAGATCACAATTGTACCTGGTTTCTTTGTTTATGAGCACCAGTTGAGGGACAAGAAGGTCCAAGTGAGCGGATGAAAATGTGTGCCCGAGTGGTTGCACACAGCTGTAGTTGATTTTAAATTCCAGGTTAAAAAATTTCAGTCAGTGGTGGCTATTGCCCGGGAAGACATGCTGTGTTATACTCGGTGCCCATGGATGTTTTATGGCAACCAAGCTCCTCCTGAACGCTGCTCTGGAGTCTACTTCTTTGGACTCTGGGGCAGGGCAATTACGTGTCACCGGTAATGTCGAGAGCTCCACACCTATGGATGCCGGCTCTGCTAATGGCTCTGCTGGGGCCCCAGAAACCACACAAAGGCCTCAAAGCATCCGTGAGGAGGAAGTGGTCAATGCAGTCACCATGGCTGCTAGTAAGAGAGCCAGAGTGGCTGAGAGCGAAGCTGAAAGGATAGCTGTTGTCGAAGTTTATCCTGATCTTGTGATGGATGAATTTGAGAGACTGTCACTCATCAATGTGACGTGTGACAAAGTCCGGTCTGATGATTGTATTGCTTCTGTATCTGGACTTCAGGATGTGTCTACCGGTATTCTGGGTGGTGGTGTTAGTGATGATGTTCCTTTTGGTGTTGATGCTTTTGTTGGTGGTAATGTTTCTGTTGGTAATGTTGTTTCTGATGGTAATGACTTTTCTGTAAGTAAGGACGTTTCTGTACTTACGGACATGTGTTTAAGTACGGAAGTGTCTGTAGATAGGGACGAGTCTAGTTCGATTGTGTCTGGTGATGCTAGTGTTTCAAAAGGTGTGATAGTGGATTTGCAAAGTGCATGAGTGTGATGATTTTGATAATGTTGCTTCGGGTGTGTGTGCTAGTCTTGATGTTCCGGTTTTGAAGGAACAGGCAGGAAGAGACGTGCTGAAGAAAGAGATGTTAGTCGACGAGTCTTTGAAGGCTTGCAGGGACTTGGCAGACAGGAAGCTAAATGGTTATAGTTGGAGGGATGTTGTTCTGATTCACTGGATTGTTCATATTGACAATAGCGTGGTAGATAGGATTGTCTTGCCGGTTGGTTGGAGGTGTCATGCAATGCCTTTGGCGCATGACAAAACAGCACACGTAGGTATCAGAGGTATGCGGAAATTGCTTGGTAAAAGGTTTACGTAGCCCGGCCTCCACGCTGACATTACCTCCTTTATCCGATCGTGTGATAAGTGTCTCAGGTATACAAGTGCTGGTAACAAGAAAGCCAAGATGGTTGAGAGCAGTATTGTCACTGTGCCCTTTGAGACTGTCACGGTGAACTTGGTGGGACCTTTGCCTAACTATAAGTGCCTTCAAGTGATTTTAACAAAATAGGATTAGAGCTTAAACTTCACATTATAGAATTTTCAATTAAGTGTCTTAAAATAAATAGAGAAAGAGAAAAAAAAACAAGTAAAAAGATAGTATTGTGAGAGGTTGACATATTGTTCATATACACACATACTAAATTGGTGCAAAAAATAAAAACGATTGCTCAACTTGTTCCTGAAAAAAATGAGGTTTTGTAGAGGTGGAGGAAAATTGGAGCTTGTGGCTAAAAGAATGTTGTAGTTGAAAGCCCTATTTTCCCCAATTTTCCTAACCCACCTCTACAAAACTTCATTTTTCTCAAGAACAAGTTGAGCAATAGTTTTCATTTTTTGCACCAGTTTAGTAAGTCCTCGAATCAGTTTGCTAAGGAAGACACTGCCTCATCAGAAAGCACCTTGAAAGGAATACCTGTGCGTGCGATAATATCAAGGAAGCATTGAGCAGCCTCCTTGGCCGAAGCCGTTCTCATTGGTTGAACCTCTGGCCACCTGCTGGCAAGACAAATGTATGTGAAGTGGCACAACAATTTTGATATTTTGGGGTGATAAAGAAAGATTTATTTTTTGACCCTTGGCTGATGTAGTTGAGCAAGTGCTTGTAGAAAGTGGAGGCATGTACTTGTGGTTGTAGGTTAGTTTTGATAGTGGCTACCATATAGATTTTCTGAGAAAAAGGGAAAGAACAGCTGTTTACCTATTGTTTTCCCAAGGCTAACCTGGTTGTTGGCGTCATTGTAATGACAAATTATGCATGAATTCTGATATGTAGTGTCAGTACTAGTGTACTAAAAAGAAACAATAAATAAATAAACTTACAATTAATAATGTCATTGGCTACCATTTAGATAGAAAAATAGAAGACCAGCTGTTTACATAGTATTTTTCCCAGGCCAAGCGGTTGTTGGCATCATTGTAACTAAGATTATGCCTGAAATCTGATATTAGTACTAATATGCTAAAAAAACAATAAAAAAAAATTCATTGAAAGTGTATCTTACCATTAACAACCTTAGCAATTAAAAACTGTCTTAACGTATGCATTTATTTATTTCTTTTTTTTTGAAGTATTGTTGCTAAGACATGTAATCGCTTGCAAGATTAGGATTATATCAACATTATTATTGTCACAATATTTTAGAATATGATTTTAAAAAAATACCTATCCAATAAGGAATTAGAATTTTTAGTTGAGATAATTTCGACTACTTGTGAATAAGCATGAAACAAACTGACTTATTTAATGGTATTATTATAAGTATGAAAAAATTATATGTTTTTAGACATGATCTATTGACTGCATTATAACTTGTCATATTTCATGTACTTTGCAGGACCTGATTGTTTACTTAATTCAAGAAATTCAGGGATTAAAAGAACAATTTCGTACTTTTGATTCAACACTAAGCGAAATGAAGTGGTGTATGAATACGATGGTTAAAGATGGTCCATCTATGTCTACTTTTAAATCTGAAAGGAGCGACAATGAATGACAATTGCAGCAATTAGCAGCAAAAGATCCCTATCAATTAGTTTTACAAGGAATGGATATCTTATTTATGAAACAAGTAATGGCTGCCTCCTTGTTGTTTAAGTCAAAGTCACCAAGAAGTAATAAACCCCCATTGGACCCATAATGAGTTGAGGTGCTACTACAAGCAGTAGATACAAAATTTGGCGTAGATAATATAAAGTTATTGACGTCTAAAGCAAAAAAAAATGTAGAGAAGAAATCTTCAGCAGAAGTGACTTCAGTTTAAGAAAATATTTCCGTTACCGCGATAAAAGAGTAAACCAAACTTAAAAAAAAAGAGTATTCCAAGTTATTTATCTATTTTTTGTTATTTTTGTTTACTTGATTTTTTTCTCAAAAATCTTTCTAATTTATCAAAAAAATCTATCATTTGAATTACAGCAATTAAATTTCAGATTGCCAGAATTGTTCTTGTATGCATGGATCTTATTAGATCTTGTAAGGTTCTTGCATGGGTCTTATTAGATCTTGTAAGGTTCTTGCATGGGTCTTATTATATCTTGTAAGGTTCTTGCATGGGTCTTATCAGATCTTGTAAGGAGGTTCTTGCATGAATCTTATTAGATCTTGTAAGGTTCTTGCATGGGTCTTATCAGATCTTGTAAGGTTCTTGCATGAATCCTATTAGATCTTGTAAGGTTCTTGCATTGCATGGGTCTTATTAGACCTTGTAAGGTTCTTGCATGATTCTTAGTAGATCTTGTAAGGTTCTTACATGGGTCTTATTAGATCTTGTAAGGTTCTTACATAAAATTTATTAGATCTTGTAAGGTTCTTGCATGGGTCTTATTATCTTGTAAGAATCTTGCATGGAGGTATTAGACCTTGTAAGGTTCTTACATTGTTCTTATTAGATCTTGTAAGGTTCTTGCATGGGTCTTATCATATATTGTAAGGTTCTTGCATGAATCTTATTAGATCTTGTAAGAATCTTGCATGGATCCTATTAAACTTTGTAAGGTTCTTGCTCAGTTCTGGTAGGGTTCTTGCATGCGTCTTATTAGGTCTTGTAAAGTTCTTGCATGAATCTTATTAGATCTTGTAAGTTTCTTGCATGAATCTTATAAGATCTTGTAAGGTTCTTGCATGGTGCTTATCAGATTTTGTAAGGTTTTTGCATGAATCTTATTAGATCTCGTAAGAATATTGCATGGATCTTGCATGGATCTTGCATGGATCTTATCAAAATCTTGGCAAGATCTTGACAAGAATATTTGATAGGGATAGGTTTTCAGCGACTGAGCTCGAAGCTCCGGCCCTTCCAATTACTTATGCAGTCAGTTTTACTTGGTGTCGAACACTTCAGCCCAGCCTATATTGACGACATTGTCATCTATTCCTCTTCTTTCCATGAACATGTCGCCCATATTTCCAAAGTCCTTTATTGCTTGTCAAAAGCTAATCACTCACTACAAGTTACCGACATGAGATAATGATGTTAAGATTGATGCAGATTTGTATGTTTACATAATCAGTGTTCACCGCTCTACCAAGTTCAGCCCATTTATTCAAATTATTAATCGTCATCTTCGAAAGGTAGTTGATCATTGAACTGCCACATTAAATGAAAAACAATGAAAGGCATAAATGTAGCTTGCCTCATCTGTGGAATATCATGGGATCTATACTGGACAACAAAGAAAAAGTTCATAATAAAGCACATAACATCTTTGCAGCACAGGAATGCCAAAAACACCCGTATGATGCTAAACATGAAAGTCATAAAGTAAAATATTCATACAAAACTTCATAATAATTCTTACTTCCAGCAATTCAGAGTTTATACCAAATTTAACTTAAAGAATATGAGGTATTTACACTAGTTGAGAGGAAAACTGGAAAAAAAATTAAAAGGTCTTTATCAGTTGATAAGCTGTCCAAGGAATGCTATAAACTTAATACACTCAACAAAGAGTTTTGAAGAAAATTATAGTTGTTTGCTGAATATTTTTGAGGTTGATATTGTTTTAGTTATATTTATTTTAATATGCTGTGAAGTTGATTGGTGTTTTTTGTACCTTTGTGGGGTCGCCCGGTGATCCGCGGTTTCCAGGGACACTCGCACTTGGTACCAGCCAAAGTCGCTGCCACCAGAATGCTCAATCTGAACGCTCGCCGCAGCTAGCGCTCAGCCGACGAATCGATATACTAAGTTTTAGTTTAATTGAACACTAAAGAGCAAGAGGCAAAGTCGGAGCTTAAATAGAAAACTAGACTCCGCCCCTACAACTTACAACGTGGCATGAAGCAATAACAACTCCACACAACATGACCATACATGGCAATACAATAATCCATCACAAACACACGAACACGTGATTAGTTCTGTCAATGCAAACACACAAACATACAACTCTACAACATCACATACGCACAACACATAATGATAGTTATTTCTGTTCTCTCTCTCCTCCTCTTCTGTCTCTCAACATCTCTTCTTCATGTGGGCAGCGCCCACATCTTCCCCCGCTCCGCAAGGACTGGTGTCACCGACACTGGCATCCCCATGGCATCTACTGAGCTCATCCGCTACGACATTTAGTTCTCCCTTTCGATATCTCACAGTGAAATCGAACTCCGCCAACTTGAGTGCCCAATTATGAACCCGCCTGTTCAACTGCCTGCCCGACTTCAGCGTTTCCAGCGACTTGTGATCAGTCAGAATCTCGAACGGCCTCCCGTAGAGATAAATGGCAAATTGACTGACCGCTTCCACGACTGCAAGACATTCCAACTCCTGCGCAGCATATCTCGACTGTGCTCCCTTGAGCTGCCTTGAGAAGAAGGCAACTGGCTTCAACTCATCCTCTCTCCTGACCGACAGAACAGCACCCACACCAGTACTGCTAGCATCGCATTCCACTACAAAACAATCACTCACACAAGGTACAACTAAACAGACAGCGTCACATAACACATCTCTTAACATATAAAAGGCCTCCAGCATGGGGCCAGACCAACTCACCCCCCCTGCCAAGGTCCTGGACGTGTGTGGGGTCAGGACGGACGACCATTCATGAAATCCGCCAATAAACCGCCGATAGAACCCAACCAGCCCCAGGAAAGCACGCAGCTGTCTTCCCGTCTTGAGGAGTGGATGCTCTCTGATAGCTTGCACCCTAGCCTCAGGTACGCAGACTACACCTTCTCCTATCTCGTGCCCTAAAAACTCCAATCTCCTCCGACCAAACACACACTTCTCCCTTTTACACGTCAAACCTGCCTCCAATAAAGTCCTAAGCAAAGCCCTTAGATGACACACATGCACACTCCAATTCTCTGAAACAACCAAAATATCATCGATGTAACATCTTGCAAAATCAGAACACCCAACCAACACAGAATCCATCAATCGTTGGAACACTGATGGCGCATTCGTGAGCCCAAACGGCATGCGTCGAAACTGGAACTTGCCGAAGGGGCATACAAAGCACGTCTTCACACGATCACTCTCCCCCACTTCTACTTGATGGAAACCCTTAGCTAAGTCGACCTTGGAAAGCACGCATCCCTGCCCTACTCTGTCTACCATCTCTTGAAAGGACAAAATATAGTATGGTTCTCTCGTTGTTATATCATTGAGCTTCCGATAGTCGACACACAATCTGATCCTGCCATCTGGTTTCTTAACCGGGACCAACGGAGAAGCCCACGGGCTCCAACTCCGCTCTATCACCCCACAGCTCTCTAGCTCTTCCAACTCTTTCCTCACAGCGTCTCGAATCCCCATTGGGACCGAGTAGGGTGTCTGCCTAATGGGCGGACTATCCCCCGTGTCAATTGTCATCTTCACCACACTAGTGCTCCCAGGTTTGTCTGAGAACACTGCCTCAAATTCTCTCATCAACTCATCTAACTCACTCTGCTCAAATCCCTCACACACACCCCTCAGCACATTCCTCTCTTCTTCACTCTCCTCAACTACGACATCCCGCCTCCTCACAGCCTACCTCTCCTTATACTTCTTCAAACAATTTATGTGCACCACCTTCGTATGCCTCTCCGAACCAACCTTCCCGATCTTATAATTCACCACACCCTTCCTCTCAATCACCTTATATGGACCCTCCCACGAGTCCGCTAGTTTGCACTGCATCCCCGGTACACGGTACAAAACCCTCTTTCCCACCTCAAACGACCTCAACTTACTACCTCTATTCACATACTCCATTCTACTCACTCTTCCCTTCATCATCTTCACTGCCGCACAATCCCGCATCTTCTCTAACTTCTCTGCCATTCCTCTCACCCACTCGCAAACATTAAGTTCTTTACTATCAGCCTCGTACAAGCCATGATACAGAGCGTCAAGTGGAGTCCTCACTCTGAATCCAAAAACCAAATCGAAAGGACTGAAGCCGCTGTCTACATGAGGCATCTGCCTCAGTACAAACAACACAAAACACACCTGCCCAACCTAATCCAATCCTCCAGCCACACACTTTCCCAGAATGCTCTTCATGGTGCCGTGCATTCTCTCCACCGTACCATTCGTCTCCGGATGGTACGGCGAGGTCCTCACACTCTCTATCCCCAACAACGAACATAACTCCTTCACCAACCTACTACAGAACTGCACCCCCTGGTCCGACAAAATCTTCTCTGGGATGGCCGTCCGAGAGAAGATACTCCATAAACCTTCTGCCACCGCCTTCGCTGTGATACTTCTTAGGGGCACTGCTTCTGGCCACCGTGTCGCCATACACACACAAGTCAGCAAATACCTGCAACCTCCTCTATCCTTGGGCAACGGTCCCACTAAATCCACTGCAACCGATTCAAAGGGCTCGGTAAGGATGGGTCTCTCAACTACAGGTGCCTTCCTTGGCTTCTATTTGCTTTTAAGCTGGCAGACCTTACAGCTTTTACCGTGATCTACCAACTCCTTGCTCATGCCTGGCCAAAGAAAGTACCGCCCCACCATTGCAGCCACCTTCTCACCTCCCAGATGCCCGTTCCGTTCATGTCCTAGCTCCATAATCTTTGTCTATACTCTTTCGGCACTACCAACACATCTCTAAATTCTTCCCAAGTTACATACTGACTTCTCACCAACACACCATTCTTCCACGCAAAACCTCGTTCTTTCTTCTCGCCCCACTCCCTCCATTCCTTCAAGCTATCATCACTCTTCACCGCCTCTCTAAAATCCACACTATCTGAACCACTTCGCACCGGACCAATTTGATTAGCTAGTTCATGCAACTCCATCTCACACTCGCTCTCGCTCTCTATCACCTTATTTAGTTCCACTGGCACTCCACTCACTTCCTCATCCTCATCCACACTCTCCCTTAAGCACTCTTGTGTCGGTTCTGCCTCCTCTCTTACATCCGAAGGTTCCAACGCGTCGTCCCCAAGCTCCTTCTGAACTGACTCCTCTTCATCAACCACACACCACAAATCCTCTACTACTACATCACTCTCACACCTATCTAATTCCTCCTCTGCTCTCACTTGACTCCTTGTTAACACGTTCACCTCTGCATTCTCACTTTCTCTCTCACGGCTAACTCCCTTGTTCTCCTCAATTGCCTGTCTAAATGCCGTCACTTCTTCCTCGTTCATGACATCGAAAGGAATAATGCTAATGACATCTTCCCCCTCACGCTCGTCAATCACAGCCAGATTAGCAAACTTCCTACCCCCCAACTCAAAATTCACAATTGTGCTCTGGTGCACACTAGTTTTACCATGCACGTCGGATATGTGCACTATACCACATTCAATACTGTCTGCACCCACCAAGGACTTGGGCACCACACCTACCTCGGCCCCAGAATCCACTAGTATCTTACACTCCACACCATTCACAAGTCCACACGCCACATTACCTTTCTTTCCACCCACTACAATCTTGGATACCTTCCCAACTCGACCCTCCTTCTTGACAGGTACTCCCACCTTCGTATTTGGACACTCTACACTTCTGTGCCCCGCCTTCCCACAGCTAAAGCATGTAATGGGCCGCACACCAGCCCCACCTCCACCTTGTTTTGCATTCACATTCTTTCTGCACTCAACAGATATATGGCCCTTCTCGCCACACACAAAACATGTAACAACTCCCCCATACCCGCTTCTATTCACGTATCCACTGCTACTCTGACCATTCCTATAACTTCTCTCTCGATCACCCATCCCTGAGCTAGTCCAGGGTTTGAAAAAGTTGCCCCTTTGTCTGCCTGACAACCAAGTTTCCCATGCCTCCCGCAAGTCTTCCATTTTCTTCAGTTCCTTCCCTTCTAAGTATACCTTTCCACTGGGAGGGATTACCTTCCTCGTCAGGGCAGTGGCCACAGCCACGACGCACTCTTCCAAGGTAACTCAGCCCTGCAGCACACCCCTACTCACACGTTCAATTATCTCCACAATCTCCCCAGACGTCTTTGCTTTCAGGTACTCCCCGGACAACTCAAACAGTTGATGCCCGTATGTCAAGGTCGTCTCCCCAACAGCTTTGAGCAACACCCCCTTCACCATGTCATAATCTCCGCCATCATCCCTAACACCAGCTATCCTTGCACAAAGCCTCTCCGGCAGTCTTGGGAACAGCCGCTCCGCCCAGTCACACCTCTCAATCTTACACTCATGCATGATGCGTTCAAACTTTTCCAAGTAACTCATTAGCTCTACCTTCTCCTTATACACCCCCAACACCTTCAACTTCTCCTGCTGTAATTCTCTCTTCTCACGCTGCTCATCCTCTTCTTTCCTCCGTCTCCTCCTATTTTCCTCATCATCTCTTCTCCTCTCATCGTTTTCTTCCCGTCTCTTACCATGTTCCTCCTCCTTCAGTTGTCTAAACAGCTCCATCATGTCAGCTCTCCTAGCTTCCTCAGTTTCTCGTCTCACCTCAGCCTCTCGCTTCTCTCTATCCGTCTTCTCCTTGGCCTCAGCCTTCTTTGCCTCACACTCTGCCTTCTTAGTTTCCAAGTCTCTCTCCACTAAATACCTCACTAGCTTTGAAATCTCTCCCTACTCCTACTTAGCCATCCCTTTTCCCTCTTCACTATCGGCTTCTTCGCGCTTACTACTATCACTCTCGAACACTGACTCCTCACTCAAGTAGCCACTTACTTCCGGCTCAATCAAGCTTTCCTCGTCCTCCGCGTACTGTATTTCAGCAGGCCTCGTCAAATATGGTGATCTGGTTGAAGTCTGCAGCTTCCTCGAAGGCCTGTAGACTCCGTCGGGGTTCACAGCAGATAACTTCCTGTCCGTCCTTTTCCTGACCCCGCCTCCAGGCCTCGACATGGAAAGGAGAGTGACCGCGCCCCCCGCTGGAGAAACTAAAAGTACACGCACAAACAAAATGAATTAGAAATAGAGTCACACACACGCAAGGCGGATACAAGAGAAAAAAATTTACAACACAATACACTCAAGTTCACAACACGATGCCAAGCAGTTCAAGGTGCCGTAGCTTCTGTCACTGCTGGTAGGGTATCCTTAGCCGTAGCTTGGAATCGCAATGCGTCCGAGAATTTCTTCTTGGGGTCTGACGGGAATTTCTTCCACTGGTTTGTCCTGGGGTCCTCAGTCCACACAGGAGTTGCTCCAAGGATGTCTCCTTGGGGGTTCGTTGTGGTCCGGGTGGGAATGTCTTCCGTTCCGATCCCACCGCTGCCACCAATTGTGGGGTCGCCCGGTGATCCGCAGTTTCCAGGGACACTCGCACTTGGTACCAGCCAAAGTCGCTGCCACCAGAATGCTCAATCTGAATGCTCGCCGCAGCTAGCGCTCAGCCGACGAATCGATATACTAAGTTTTAGTTTAATTGAACACTAAAGAGCACGAGGCAAAGTCAGAGCTTAAATAGAAAACTAGACTCCGCCCCTACAACTTACAACGTGGCATGAAGCTATAACTACTCCACACAACATGACCATACATGGCAATACAATAATCCATCACAAACACACGAACACGTGATTAGTTCTGTCAATGCAAACACACAAACATACAACTCTACAACATCACATACGCACAACACATAATGATAGTTATTTCTGTTCTCTCTCTCCTCCTCTTCTGTCTCTCAACTTCTCTTCTTCATGTGGGCAGCGCCCACAACCTTTACCCAAAAGATTTAAAACAAAAATCACAAATCTCTTCATCCAAGAAGGCTCAATTTTTTTCAAAGTCCTCATCAATCAAATTCTTAAATGTTACAGTTGTTTTCGCAAATTCTAAATATTCTGAGACTCTTCAAACAGTAACATTCTCATCATCACCAAAAGCAACTTTTCAGTATGCACTTATACCGCTATAGACACAACAATACAGTCTTCATACTCAAATATCGATGGTCAACTGAGCACTTATTCCCGGCAGTGTTCACTGTCAACTTCAATTGATCATAATCTATGAAAAACATGAAATATACAACTAAATCAAATTTTTTTGATTTTTATGATTTCATGCTACCTCACTATTCCCAAATAAGTTATACATGTTTGGAAAGGTTCAGCTATAAGATTTGTTCTCCCGTACAAATAAGACACTTTATTGTTACATAAGTGTCTAACTTTGGGAATAATAGAGCATTCATTTGTTTTTCTTGAAGTACATACTTGTTTTAGTCACTAAATTAGACTATAATATCAATTTGAGAATAAACTAGCATGTGGAAGCAGAGCACTAAGCGAGGGCAGTGTTCACTGTCAACTTCAATTGGTCATAATCTATTAAAAAACAGGAAATGTCCAACTAAATTATATTTTATTGACCTTAATGATTTCATTGCTACCTCACAATTTCCAAATATGTGTACATATTTGGGTGAGTTCAGCCATATGATTTCCACAAATACAAGCTGAGTCCCTGCTCGAGTGAATTGCTAGATGATGCCGTAATAATTGCTTTCAAAACAATTTTAAAAAATTCATATTCTAAAATGGGTTCATAACAGTCCCAAATTACTCACTTATGAACTCACCCAAATTGATCTTGAAAGCACAAGAATTTTTGTTCAAATTTTTTAATACAAAAAAATAACGAATGGCTAGCAGTATCATCTCCCCTTTTCCACTCAGAAACAATCATAAACGTATATGTAATTCTTAATATGACACTCCCCGGAGCAAAAAAAATAATTGTGAGTTTATGTCAGCACAGTTCTAGCACAATAAAAGTTCTGCATCATGATGTCCAGTGGCAAGTCCAATGACTTTTATATTTTGCCATTGCCTTTGCTATAGCTGTTGTGAGGTGATGAATTTTGCAGCAGTAGAGTTTGACCAGAGTAATATGAGAGTAAACTTGCTCAACAGTGTTGAGATGAGGCACCTTTCGCCTTTTACAGAACGTTGCTTCAAGCGATGTATCAAACTTTCATGGATCAAACTTTCAAGTTATACTGCAGCTGCCAGCAACCAGTTGATGACTACTTGATGGTCAAATGCAGTAAGTTCAAAATATATTAACATGCTGCATGCCTAAAAATATCTGAACAGACCCTAAAAGCATAAAAAACTGTAACCAACCACCGACTGCAACATATTGTGGGAAGTGGCTACAGCAGCGTTTATTGGAGGGTTTTCTTTAAGATTTGGGGAACTCCTCCCACAATCAGAATTATCGTGGGAAGCAGCAGCTAACTTAGCGCGGGGAGACTTTTCAGTGGACAACTTGGAATCTCCAACTTTGGTCCAGATTGATTTAAGGTTGACCAGGAAGGCAGCAGTGCCGAAGATTACTCTGCAAAGGATTTGCC